>Ga0074197_1000322_pt1 | contig 64909 bp, 52 predicted proteins | sample EPASupsiteSAE305_FD_64526 | JGI IMG/M metagenome (GOLD analysis project Ga0074197, IMG submission 64526) | Bioremediated contaminated groundwater microbial communities from EPA Superfund site, New Mexico - SAE3-05 reassembly with SPADES | ecosystem: Environmental > Aquatic > Deep subsurface >... | reverse complement strand
AGACTATGATACAGCTTTGGTTTCGGCTTTGGACAAAGAGGCAAAGCGGGCTGGTATTGCTGCCGGTACCTTGGGAGAAAAAGATGCTGCTCTCGATCATGGCGCTTTAGTGCCCCTTTATTTTGTAGAGAAATACTATCATGATTACCAACTGGTACGGATATCTATTGCCGGCCTTTCTGCTCTCGAGCATTACCGCTTCGGACAATGTATCAAGAAAGCTATCGCCCAGACAGGGCGCAGGACCGTTATTATTGCCAGCGGCGATCTTTCCCATAGGTTGAAAGAGGATGGACCCTATGGTCTAACTAAAGAAGGGCCGCAGTTTGACAAGCAGATCACCGAAGCCATGGCTCAAGGGGACTTTATGCGCTTTTTGACTTTTGATGAGGATTTCACGGAAGCTGCCGGGGAATGTGGGCTACGCTCATTTATAGTAATGGCGGGGGCTTTGGATGGTTTAGCCGTAAAGCCTGACTTTTTATCATATGAAGGTACTTTTGGCGTAGGTTACGCGGTTTGCAGTTATCAGATAATCGGTGAAGACGATAGCCGGAGATTTGGCGATCGCTTGGAGAAGGAGCAATTTACTAAACTAACTGCTGCACGAGAGGCAGAGGATGAATATGTACGCTTGGCCCGGATGTCTTTGGAAACTTATCTGCAAAGCGAAAGGCCTTTGAAAAGGCCTGAAGGATTGTCTGCTGACTTGTTGCATAAAAAAGCGGGGGTCTTCGTCTCACTGAAAAAAGACGGCCGTCTGCGTGGTTGCATTGGCACCATCGAACCAGTACAAGGCTGCATAGCTGACGAGATAATTCGCAATGCCATCAGCGCTGGAACCGAGGACCCGCGTTTTGAGGCGGTGACGGAAGAGGAATTGGCTAGCCTTGTCTACAGTATTGACGTTCTTTCACCCGCGGAGCCTATTTCTTCTATTGAACAATTGGATGCCAAACGCTATGGAGTGATCGTCACGCGGGGCAGGCGGAGGGGGCTGCTCTTGCCTAATCTGGAAGGAGTCAATACGCCTGAGGAGCAGGTAGCTATCGCGCTGCAAAAGGCGGGCATCCCTGCACATGAAGATTATGATATGGAACGCTTCGAGGTGGTGCGTCATAAATGAGTAAAATAGTTTGCGAGATCTGCCCGCACCGTTGTAATCTGGAAGAAGGGCAGGTAGGCATATGCAGGGCCAGGAGCAATAGCGGCGGCGTCATTACCAGCGAGAATTATGGTCTGGTGACTTCGCTTTCCTTAGACCCAATTGAAAAAAAGCCCCTTTATCGTTTTTATCCAGGCAGCTATATCCTTTCGGTAGGGAGTTTTGGCTGCAATCTCCATTGCCAGTTTTGCCAGAACTACCGTATCTCTATGGCCGATAAGGAAGAAGCGGAATATGTCTATATGTCACCTGAAGAGCTGGTGGATAGGGCACAAAAGCTGGTGGATAAGGGTAATATTGGGCTGGCGTTCACCTATAATGAGCCTCTGATCAGTTATGAATATGTCTATGTCTGCGCTAAATTCGCCAGGGAAAAAGGCCTCAAAACTGTACTGGTCACCAATGGTTATATCAATGAGAAGCCGCTTTTGGAAATTTTGCCTTTGATCGACGCTATGAATATCGACCTAAAGAGCTTTTCAGCGGAATTTTATCGCCGTATCGGCGGCGGTTTGGAGGATGTCAAGAGGACCATTTCCCTTTGCGCTGATAAGTGTCATGTGGAAGTTACCACCTTGATCATCCCCGGAGTAAACGACTCACCGCAAGAGATGCGGGAACTTTCGACTTGGCTCGCTTCTGTCGATCCAGAAATACCTTTGCATATCTCGCGCTTTTTTCCTTGTTATCAGATGATGGATAAAAAGCCGACCAGCCCCGATGCAGTTTACGCTTTGGCCGATATAGCAAAAGAGAAATTGCATTATGTGTATGTAGGAAATATATAGGATTGTCTGAATAAATAATTAGCAAGAACTACTCCAAAGATTACTTAAAGAATCAAATCTGATCTAAACCAATAAAACCAAAAGCCCCGAAATATTTCGGGGCTTTTGGTTTTTTATAAATAAACAAAAAGAGGAGATGGGAAGCCAGCGCTGATATTTTTTTATATACGGATTTTATTAATTTATGTTATACTGCGCATATAAAGGAAAATTTTCAATTCTTAAATTGATAAGGTTTTATATTAGTACTTAAAAGGGAAAAAAATATCCAGTCAAATGGGGGTGTCTGATGGAACTGCAGAAAATGAGTAAGGAAGAGCTGATTGCGCAGATCGATGTTTTGAGCAAAAGGAATACTGAATTAGCGATGGCAGCGGTTCGATATAAAGAGATGGAATCAGTCTTGCGGTCGTCTGATGAGAGATTCCGCTTATTTTTCGATGCTGCGCCCATAGGCCTTTCTATTTCCAATGCCAAAGGGGATATCCTAAACGCCAATAAAACGATACAGGATTTTTTGGGATATAGCCTAGAAGAGTTTGCGACTATGAATTTAAAAGATATATATGCCGACTCGGAAGAAAGTTGGCAGCATTTAGTTAAGGTTTATAAATCAGATTGTGTGCGCAACTTCGAAACTAAATTAAAACATAAAGATGGTACCATCCTGAATATCTTGATGAATTCGGACTATATAAATTTGGATGGCGCAAAAGTGTTTTTATCTTCAATATATGATATTACCAGCTTCAAACAGATTCAGAAAAAATTAAAAGAGTCCCAGGAAAGCTATCAATTGCTTTTTAAAAATGCACCGGTCGGTATTACCGTTACAAATGCTCAAGGTAAATTGTCCGCTAGCAATCAGGCTGTCCAAGAGTTGTTGGGCTATAGTGCGGAAGAATTGAAGAAGAAAAATGTTATTGATTTTTATTGTGATAATCTAGAAAGGCAGCGATTATTGGCTCTGACGAAAGAGTCCGGTATTGTTCGCGATTTCGAGACAAAATTTATTGATAAGAATGGTAAAATTATCAATGTATTGATAAACACCGACTTGATCGAATTTCAAAACCAAGATGATATGCTACTTACTTCAATACGTGATATTACTAGTCTCAAACAGATCGAAGAGGATTTAACAAAGGAGCGCGATTTTATAACTGCTGTTTTAGACACGGCGACATCTCTGATCATGGTTCTGGACAGGGATGGGGTGGTTACTAGGTTTAATAAGGCCTGTGAGAAAACCTCCGGTTACTCTTTTCGGGAGATGAAAGACAGACCTGTCTGGGAGATAATATCGGTCGATCCTCAAAGGACAAAAGAAAAGGTCAAAAATCTGGTGGGTGGTAATTATCCCAGCACGCATGAGAGTTTATGGCTTACCAAAAGCGGGGCGCAGCGCCTTATTTCCTGGTCCAATACCGTGCTTTTGGATAGTGAAAATAATGTGGATTATATCGTGGCCACAGGTGTCGATATTACTGAGTTCAGGCAGATGGAAATAGACACGCGGGAAGCCAATGAGAACCTGCTTGCCGGCATAAAAGAACTTGAGATGAGAAACGCGGAAATGAGCCGCTTGAGTGAAATGGGTGAGCAGCTCCAAAGTTGCCAAAATATCGGGGAGGCCTGTGCCATCAGCGCTCAGTATATTCAAAAGATATGTCCGTCAAGCAATGGTGCTTTATATCTTATCAGGCCCTCCAGGGATCTGGCCGAAGCAGTCGAGATGTGGGGAGATACCGCTTCTACTGCCATTACTTTTCCCCCCATGAATTGCTGGGCCCTTCGCCGTGGTCGTTCGCATCTAGTAGATGATAACCACCCGGGGCTGCTTTGCGGACATGTAATAGAAGGGGCTCCGGACGGTCAATATCTCTGTGTGCCTCTGATGGCTCGTGGTGAAGCCATGGGTATCATCCATTTGAACCACAGCATAGCTCATCAGGATACGCAAAAAACAGTGGAAAAGCTATGTGATGAGCATAAAGCTCAACTGATCGCAGCAGTAGCTGACCATATTTCCCTGGCTCTTTCTAATCTTAAACTCCAGGAGACAATGCGTCAGCAGTCGATACGTGATACCCTTACAGGCCTATATAACCGGCGTTATCTCGAGGAATCGCTAAATGTTGAGCTGCAAAGGGTGCAGCTTGAGCAAAGACCTTTGGGTCTGATTATGTTTGATATAGATCATTTTAAGGAATTCAATGATCTATTTGGGCATGATGGAGGTGATGTCTTGCTCCGTGAGATGGGCCATCTTTTGGTTAAAAAAACCCGAGGGGGAGATATAGTTTCCCGTTATGGCGGTGATGAATTTGTGGCCATGTTCCCAAATGCTAACATAGAAGATACTGTGGCTCGGGCTGAGGAACTGCGCCGGGGCGTGGAAGAGCTTGTAGTATATCACATGGGCAAGGCAATGGGCAAATGTGCAATCTCTATTGGTGTAGCTGCCTATCCGGAACATGGTAATACGTGTGATGAACTCTTGAGAAATGCCGATAATGCCCTATACCGTGCCAAAAATGAAGGACGAAACAAGGTTATCGTGGCCCAGGTGTAATAAATAATATTAGTATAAGACCCCTTGTATTTAGAATACAGGGGGTTTATTTCCTAAAATAAAATTTCATAATAGTTCAAGCATGATATAAATGATTGACATGGATAGATAATTCTTGTAACATATAAGAAAAATCATATATTTGTAAATGGAGGAAAATATGTCGCTTGAAAATGGAATTCTCGGTTATTTATCTATGCAGCCACTGTCAGGGTACGATATTAAGAAGCTTTTTAATATGTCAGCGGCTTATTTCTGGCCTGCCGATCAAGCGCAGATTTATCGTTCATTAAAAAGATTGGTAGATGAAGGTTCAGCAGAGCTTAAGTCTTATTCGCGGGGAGAGACGGTAAATAAGAAGGTTTATGCTATTACCGACCAAGGACGTATCAGGATGCAAGAGTGGCTTTTATCTCCTTCAGAATCAGATTTTATTATGCGTTCTTCCTGTGCTATGCAGCTCTTTTTTTCCGGTGTATTAAGCAAGGAAGATCAATTAGCTTTTCTTGATGCGCAAATTAAAGCAAATAATAAACTGCTGCAGAAAGTGAAGCTTAATTTAGAGGAGAATCGGGCCGCTTTTATCAAGACTGCAGGCCTTGACCTAGAAGACAGGCGCATACAATCGGCGGTATATACCCATCGCTGGGGGGTATTGCGTTGCGAGGCATATGCTAAACTCTTAGAAGAGATCAAAGAGGAAATTTTGGCAAAGATTGACTGACAAGCTTTATAATTAATATCTAATAATTAAGAACCATCTGGCTAAGTCAGATGGTTCTTTTGTTGTTTTATATGTTTTTTAGTTTACCAAGTTTGGCCTAAAACCTTTTCTACAAATACGCGGGCAATTTCGGGGTCAAATTGCGTTCCCGCATTTTTTTTGATCTCGATAACGGCTTCTTCTGGAGTTAAAGTATCGTTATAGGACCTTTCACAGGTCATAGCATCATAAGCGTCGGCAATGGCGATGACCCTTGCTTTCCAGCTAATAGCTTCTCCTTTTAATCCTCTGGGATAACCTTTTCCGTCCCATCTCTCGTGATGGGAAAGGATATCTTCGGCAATATTATAGAATTCGCCGGATGTACCTAATAAGCGATAGCCTGTTTCCGGATGGGTTTTTATCTGATTCAATTCCGCTTCGGTCAGGGGTTCTTTTTTATTTAATATTCCTTCATCGATTGCTATCTTGCCTATATCATGCAATTCTCCAGCGACCCGCATCTCTTTTACATCATCATCATTTAAGTTATAGGCTCTGGCGATAGATTCACAGAGCATGCTTACTCTTTTTGAATGGGCCTCTTCCCGAGGGCTCTTAATCAACAGCGAATTGAGAATAGATTCGATTACCGCATTCTTTTTAGTGGAGCTATGATAAATCTTCTTTTTATACATGAAATTTTCAGCATTTTTTAAGACTTCCCAGGCAGATTGCTCTTCTGTGATTTTAGTGTCCCAACCAAGTGAAATAGATATATCAATCCCCATAATCTTTACCTGGTCGATTTTTTCTTTGATGTTATCAATTAGCTTTTCGACCTCGGTTGAATCTGTATTAGTAAGGATAATGATAAATTCGTCGCCGCCGGTCCTGGAAATGATATCTTTGTCACGGCATTCATGGGTAATAATATCTGCGACTTCTTGAATCAGGATATCACCGCTATGATGTCCAAAGGCATCATTAATAGTTTTCAGGCCATTGACATCGGCATAGATAAAGGATAATGGCAAATTACTTGGGATATCTATCCTTTTTAATTCTTCTTCCAAGAAGCGGCGATTATATGTACCGGTCAATTGGTCATGATAGCTTAAATACTCAATATGTTTTTGTTCTTCCCTTTTTTCGGAGAAATCCTTAAAGACTAGTACGCAACCATCTACCTTTCCAAATTTATCTTTAATGGGAGCGGCAGTGTACTCAATGGGAGTTTCCCTGCCATCCTTTGATACCAGCAAAGCCGGTTCAGATAATTCAACGATTTCTTCTGATGTGAATACCTGGTCAATAGAGCTTTTTATAGGCTGTCTGCTGTATTCATCGATAATGGTTAATATCTTATCGATATCCTGGCCCAAAGCCTCATTTGCTTCCCAACCGGATAATTGATTTGCTACAGGATTCATAAACTGGATCTTTTTATTTTCATTAATAGCGATTACACCGTCGCCAACGGATAATAATGTGGCATATAACTTTTCTTCGTTATCAAGGACTTTGTTTTGTTCTATATCGATCTTTTCGAGAAGGTTGTTTATCGATACTCGTAAAAAGGCAAATTCATCATTTCCATATTCTCTTAATTTTTTAACATCTTTTTTATTTAATTCTAATTCTTTGACATCTTTGATCAATTCTACAAATGGCTTAGACATATAGGGACCTAGAAAGAAAAATAATAACAAGGAAGCTAAACAGGTCAAAAGAGAGTTAAGGACAGTAAAATTAATTATTTGATGCATGCCTGATATATATAGATCCCGGGGCATTTCTAAGATAATATCAATAGAGGAGTTTATATCATATGTATTAGGAATGACTGTTCTGATAAGTAGGGTGTCTTTCTTTTCGTTTAAAGATATATCATATAATATAGTCGGCTCGGCTTGTGCTTTTAATAGCTGAATATCAGCATCCTCGACTCTGCTTATGGAACTGAATTTGCAGTTGGTGATTTTTTCTAATTCGGCAATAATACTTTCATCAATCTGTTTGCCGATGATCATTCTTCCGTTTGCTGGCTTGGTGATAATTGTGTTTGTCACAGTAGTGGAATTGATAAAATAAAAGTCATCGCCCAATTTAAAAATACCATAAGTATCTTCATTTAATTGAGAAAAATCGATAACCTTATCGAAATCTTTGAAGAAGTTTGGGGGGAAGTCAACCATTTGTTCTTGGGTAAAATCATAAAAGCATTTTTTATAAATGGAGCCGTCGTTTTTGACAAAAACAATAAAATTTAAATTCAAGTTGATAAAGCTTTCGGCTGTTAAATTCTGAGCAATATAATTAGGATAAATATTATTCATCAGATCATAACTATCATCCCAATGGCCCCAATCATTAGCTGTACCCCGGTATTTATTTTCTTTATCAATTATATATGTTGATGTGTTTTCTTTGATCAAGTTTACTTGATTTTCTTCCTGGGTTTTTAGGTAACTTTTAAAGAAGATGCTAAATGCTAAAGTCGCAATAACGATAGTAAATAGCATAACCGGTATAACTAAAAATGTAATCTTCGTTTGGATTTTCATGAACATTCCTCTGATGATAATTTATTTTTTAAAAATTATTGAGAGGTTGATTATGTTATGTATTTAAATAGGTCTTATTATTGATATTGAATAAAAAAATGCCAGATTTACTAAAAATTTCCTTATTTTAATAAATATATCAAGATATGAGAGATTTGTCTATAATTAGACAATTTTTTCTAAATTTATTTAAACTTTTTATGTCATAAAAAAATAAGGCATTAGACTTTAATTCCAGCTAATGACTTATTTTGTCAATTATATAAAAAATATATAATTATGGCAATATGCTTATAATGTGTTGAATAATGATTAGAGAAGTTTGCAGTTCGCCTATTTCTTTGTACCTTTCCGATTAGCTGATTTCGGGGTTTTTGCCTTGGCTTCCGGCAGCTCTTCATAGGTTGCTAAGATAGTAGCTGTTAAGCTGTCCTGGTCATCAAAATCTTCGATGAGGAAATAAGGTTTTGAGCCCTTGTAGGCCGGCGCTTCTACGGCTTCCTTTAGCTTGGCGCGTCCAGATGCGGTGATTTTGAGGTAAAACTGATTATCACAGATCAGGCCGATGATCTTACCATTTAAATAAATACCATATTCACCAAACATCTTTTTATAAGTAATTGTACCCGCGCCTCTCATTTGTGAGCAGGCATATTCCACAAAATCAGCACTTGAAGCCATCACACACCTCCGATAATTATTTTTATAACAATTATACGCCAGTTAATCCACGGATTTCAAGGACTCGACCATGTCGATCTTTTTTAATTTATGGACATCCAGCATATTAGCCTGGTCATAATAAGCTTCCCCCATACTGCGCATATCGGGTGCTTTTTTGACATCTGTAAACTCTACATATGACATGGCTTTCTCCTTTTAAACAAAAAAAATCTTATCAATAAATTTTTTTAAAATAAAAATTAATGTCTGGAGCTGGATTTATTATATAAAATATTTAAATTAATTAGAACTGATGAACAATTTTTTGTATAACAGGAGGACTGAATATAAAAAATAAAAAACCGCCTAGAATCTAAGGTCTAAGCGGCGGCTATGAGAAATTTTGTAAGGCCAGATTTTTATTAAGCCATATTTTTATTTTTGCCGGATAAATACTTTACCAGTTTGACGATTTCATACCAGGTAACAGCTATAAATGCAGTGCAAATCACTATTAAAAACTGGCTGGCGGACAGGGGGGCGAGTTTAAGGAAGCTGCATAAAGGTGTGTAGAGAATCAGAAGCAGTCCGCCAAAGGTGCCGATGATCACCGCCCACATAACTTTATCCTTGATCAGGCGGGCGAAGGATTGAATAGCAAAATCGGTGCGGGAGCTGTTTACCTGGACCAGTAGTACGTTGGAGAGTAAAATAATTGACAGGCCCATAGTCCTGGCCAAGGCAGCATTAGCGGGATCATGCTGTAAAAACATAATATAAGCACCAAAAGAGGCCGCGAAGATGACCAGTCCCTGAAGGATACTCTTGATAAATGTTCCCGCAGACAAGATCTTTTCACCAGGATGGCGAGGTTTGCGTTCCATGATATTATGCTCGGCAGGCTGGCGTTCCAGTACGATGGAGCAGGTGGGATCTATGACCAATTCCAGCAAGACCACATGCAGAGGTAGAAACATCAAGCTACCTGGCGCAGAATTGAGTAACGGCGCCAGCAGGGAGGCAAAGGCGATGGGGATATGGATGGTGAATACATAGCCGACAGCTTTTTGGATATTATCATAGATACGTCTGCCATCGCGGATGGTTTGCACGATGGTGGAGAAGTTGTCGTCCAGTAAAATCAGGTCTGCCGCTTCCCGGGAGACTTCCGAGCCGCGCTTGCCCATGGCGATACCAATATCGGCATATTTGAGGGCAGGGGCATCATTGACACCGTCGCCGGTCATGGCAACTACCTCGCCGTTTTCTTTGAAAGCCTTAACAATACGCATTTTATGTTCGGGGACCACGCGGGAAAAGATGCTGACATCTTTTACTCTCTCGCGCAGTGTTTCATCGCTCATGGCATTTAATTCATCGCCGGTAATGATCTTATCATTATTGGGCATGCCGACCTGTTTGGCGATTGAGCTGGCGGTGATGCCGTTGTCTCCTGTGATCATTACCACGCGTACCCCGGCCCTGACGCAATTTTGGATATCGGCTTTGACCGATTCGCGGGGAGGGTCAGCAAGGCCTACCAGACCGCAGAAGGTGAGGCAGCAATCGTCTAAGGTATCAGGAACAGCGCTTTCGTCTTTGACCATCATCTTGGCCATAGCGATCACCCGCAGACCCTGTGAGGACATTTCGTTGAGCTTTTCTTCTATAGTACGGCGTTCTTCATCGTTGAGCTTGCAAAAGATTAAGACGCGCTCAGGAGAACCTTTAGCAGCGACGAGAATACCATCAGATCTTTTCCATACATGGCCCATCATCTTGGCATCATTGGTGAAGGGATATTCAGTGATAAGTTCGCCGCAAAAGAGCTGCTCTTTACTGATGCCCTGCTCGTCGCAATATGTGAACATAGCCTTTTCCATCGGGTCATAAGCGTCTGTTTCGCAGCCCATACCCATGACCTCGCATAAATGTTGGTTGTTGCCGTCTATGGACCAGAAATCCTGCACAGTCATCTTATTCATGGTGATCGTGCCTGTTTTATCGACGCAAAGCACCGAGACCGCGCCAAGGGTTTCCACGGCGGGCAGCCTACGCACCAGAGACTGTTTTTTTGCCAGCCTCCAAGCGCCCATGGAAAGAAAGACGGTAAGGATGACGGGAAATTCTTCTGGGATCATGGCCATAGCCAAGGTGATGCCGGAGAGGATGCTCTCTATGATCCTGTCTTTAAAAAGATGATCGGGAAGATTGAAATAGGTGATCGCGCCTACCGCCGCAAATAAAACGGCGGCGATGCCTGCGGAGACTTTGACCAGTTTAGCGGTCTGTTTTTCCAGAGGGGTAGGTCTGTCCGGCGCGGAGGCCACATCCATGCCGATCTTGCCGTATTCTGTTTGTGTTCCTATCTTATCGACCAGGATTGCCGCAAAACCTTGTGTTACCAGCGTCCCGGCATAACAATAGTCTTTGCGCCAATAATCATTTGATTGAGGAGTATTATCTACAGTTACTTTCCAGACGCCTTCCGCTTCACCGGTGAGGGAAGATTCATCAACGCAGAGGTCATTAGCTTTGATGACCGCTCCGTCGGCAGGTATCTTTACTCCTTCGGCGATCAACATCACGTCACCCGGCACCAGGTCGGCGCTGGCAATGACTACTTCTTTGCCATCACGAAGCGCGGTGATGCGGGGTGCGGATAAGTCTTTGAGGGCGTTTAATGTCTTATCGGTCTTCCACTCCTGGATAGCGTCAATGCTGATGATACCGATAACAAAGACCAACATGATAGCGCCGTCGCGCGGTTCTCCCAGTACAAAGTAGATAATTGCTGCAACAATTAAAAGCAGGAACATCGGCTCGCGAAGCACATGCAGAACTTTATGGAAAAAGCTTTCCGTTTTCTGCTGTGCTAGTTCGTTTTTGCCGTATTGTTCCTGTAATTTTAAGGCCTGTTCGCTGGTTAGCCCTTGAGCGTTATAATTTTGCTTGGTCATAAAAGTTACCTCCAATTGCGCTTTTAGCGTTTTTAAGATAGCTCTATGGCACTTTAATCTTTCAGCTTATGTTCCCCATGAGTACAAAAAAATACCCATGGAACATAGACACTGTCCCACAGGTATGCATAATTCATCCTGCTGCCCAATCGGGCCCAGCCCCATGAACCTTTTTAAGGTTCATCGCCTGCTCAGTTTGTACTGTAGATATGGCATATAAATATGCTTTTGCAGTGCAAAGAGATAATCATATGTTAATATATGCGCAAGTTTTTGTCAAGTTTAGCCAGATGGCTAAACTTATTAAAATTTAGTTGATTTAAAGATTAGTAAATTAAAAAAATCGATAAGGTTTCCATATATTTCTTATATAATAAGTACACTATTTAAAGATAAAAAGCTTGAATATAATGCGTTTAATTTATATAATTATTGTACTAATTTTTTATCACAAGTCTTATAGAAAGGGTGAGCTACTTGCTAGGGGAAAGGACGAAAAAAACCCTTCTCTATGATGAAAAAGGCTTATCGATAATCGTATTTTCCTTATTTTCTTCCTGGTTTTTAGCTTTTCCCTTTCAAGGCCAGGTGTTATTTGCTTTAGCCGGAAAATATGCCCTGGATGTCGGTAATATTATTTTTATTACTGTAGCCGCGCATTTTTTAGGTCTGATAACTTGTGGTCTATTTGTCAAAAACGCTGTAATTGCCAAAAAAGTGATGATTTATTGTCCAGTGATTTGTATAGTAATCAGCCTTTTTTTCTTTTGGCCCCTTGTAGAGATATTTCCTTTCTTGCTTGGTTTAGCTTCCTTTCTGGCTGGTGTTTTTATAGCCGCTTGGGGATTTTATTTTAAGGCTTATACGCCTCCTGGAGCCAGGATAAAGACGGCGGCTGATGTACTGATCATTTCCAATATACTGATGATCTTCATCAATGCCGCATCCGTTTTGATCTCGGCAAATGTCGGCCTTACGTTTTCCATCTGCGTACTTATCGGCGCTTTATATTTAGCCACAAGACTTAAAATGGCCCAGGAAAATGGTGCGACGCTTATGACGCCAAAAAGTATCAGCGCCAAAAAACCTTTGCTCTTCCTTTGCCTATTCATTGTGGTGATAACGATTAATTCTGGCTTGATGTATCAGGTCATTAACCCTTCTTTTGCGCACCATGCTATTTTAACCAGCTGGTACTGGGCAGTTCCTTATATCATCGCCCTTATTATCATGCGTAATCTACCCCGCAAGACCAATAGAGCTTACATATTATATGTGGCGATTGCCATGATTGGATTTGCTTTTATCTTCTTCATGATTTTGGACCGTTCCTTGGCTAGTTATCTGCTGATCGACACTTTGCTGCTGGGGGCTTGCGGTGTTTGCGATCTTTTTTGGTGGAGCATCATCGGCGAAATGCTTGATTTTAGCGATAATCCGGCTAGAATATTCGGCATTGGTCTTTCGGCCAATGTCCTGGGCGTGCTGATCGGAGGATTAATTGGCAGCAGTATCTATAGCCTTGCCCCAAATACCCATAACCCAACGATAATTGCCTTGATCGTTTTATTCGTAATATTGCTCATCTTGCCTTTATTGAACAAAGTCCTCTTCAATATATTGTCAGACCATACTTATTTGTCTAGGGTATCGATCATGCCGGAAGAAAAGCAAAAGGAAGAAATAACCCATTTGATGCAGCGCTATGAGCTGACAGGGAGGGAGCAGGAAATAGTTGTGCTGCTTCTAAAGGGCATGACTTACAAAATGATAGCCGCTAAGCTTTATTTAAGCGAAAATACAATTAAATCTCATATAAAGAATATTTATTCTAAACTTAATGTCAAGAGTAAATCGGAATTAGTTAATCTTTTTTTAAATAAAAATATAATTTAGAGATAATATTAAAAATGCAGTGACAAGCCCATGGCTAAAAAGCCATGGGCCTTTTTTATAAAAAATCCCGTTTGGGGTGGGGTAAAAAAACTTATAAAAGACTATACTTATTTATAGCAAAGATAATTAACCCTAAAAATCACAATTAATTTAAGCAATTTTTTGTCGAAAAAAGGGAATTTCGCATATATCAAGAAATAAAAGCTAAAAAGTTATTATAGTTGTTTGATGTTATTTTTACAGGCCTTAGGATAATGAATTGTCAAAAAATACGAAGGAAGGCTTGGAAATGGATTTAAGCGCTGAGCAATATCGAATCATTGTTGAATATACCCCTAATCTAATATGGAGATCAGGAACGGATGGGCTTTGTGACTATTTTAATCCAAGGTGGTTGGAGTTTACCGGTAGAACAATGGAACAGGAACTGGGAAACGGTTGGGCGGAGGGTGTACATCCGGACGACTTTGAACGTTGCCTAAGCATTTATATGGAGTCTTTTGCTAAGCGTGAATCTTTTGTAATGCAGTATCGATTGCTGAGACATGACGGCGAGTGGCGCTGGCTAACCGACAGCGGAGCTCCTTATTATGATGAAAATGGAGAGTTTGCTGGATTTATTGGTAGCTGTATGGACATAACTGAACAGGTAAACGGTGAATTATGGAAAGAAATGGCCCAAAAAGATGGTCTTACATGTATTTATAATAGGCAATATTTTGAACGTTTGGCCAGGGAAGCTTTTGCCAAAGCAAAAGAGAACAAAAGTAATTTGTGTGTTGTAATGATCGATATCAATAAATTTAAATTCATGAATGACTATTATGGACATATCTTTGGGGATGAAGTATTGAAAGCCTTTGCCCGTTTCCTCGAAGAAAATATCCGTGAATGGGATATTTTAGGCAGGTATGGCGGAGATGAATTTGTCATCAAGTTGCCCCATACTACTTATGCTGAAGCAGATAAATTAATAAAAAATATCAGTGAAATATTAAAGAACCCACTTCATTTAAATAATGGTGAGGTTATAGATATCAGTTTCTGTTATGGTATTGGTGAGTTGACTGCGGAAGATAATTGGGAGAGTCTTATCGCCAGAGCTGATAAAGAAATGTATAAAATGAAAGAGGAATTTAGAAAAGCTAATAATTATCAACGCTGAACTATAGCAGCAAATAGTTGAAACATTTGCCTTTTGTTTTTAATCTTTTGCTTTAAGAATCTGGAAAATGGCCAGCCTATTCATAATATATTTCATATAGAAGGTTAACTAAGCTTATAAGGGGTTAGGCATGAGCGATTTTTTTAAGCGCCTAATATTTGGCTTGATTATCGGTATAGCGGGGATTATCCCCGGCTTAAGTGGCGGGGTGATAGCTGCCGCCATGGGCTTATATGAACCAACGGTTATAGCGCTTACCGGCCTTTTTAAAGAACCTAAAAAAAACGCCTGCTTTTTGCTGCCGTTCTTAATCGGGGCAGCTGCGGGCGTTCTTCTTTTTAGTAATGTGGTTGGCTGGCTGATGGATACGGCGGCTAATCAAGTGCTGTTCTTGTTTTTTGGCCTGGTAGGGGGCAGCATTCCTTCCGTGCTTAAAGAAGCAAATGCTAAAGGCTTCCGTTTGCGATACATAGGAGCTTTTATGATCGCGATGATTTTCGTGCTTGCTTTGGATTATTTGGGCAGTATAACAACAAGTGTTGCCCAAAGCGCTACTTGGGATATGAAGCATGAAATTTTTTACGGCATGATCATGGCTTTAGGTACTATTGTGCCAGGGATAAGCTTTTCTTTTATTCTCATTTATTTTGGCGCCTATGCGGGATTGCTCGCGGCTATAGCTGCTTTTGATTTTGCGGTGCTAGGACCTATTGTTTTGGGATTTATTATTGCCGCTATTCCTCTCATCAAGCTGGTGGAAATCTTTTTCCGCAAACATCATGGAGCTTCCTATTATGCGGTTCTGGGTTTTCTCATAGCTTCTATGGTAGTTGTTTTCCCAGGATTAGCCGAGGGGTGGCAATTATTTCGGGATATGCTATTATTATGTTTAGGAATATTAGCCAGCTTTATGCTTTTGAGGCTAAACCATCAATAAGGATGGATAAAGATGAGATCAAAACAATATACAGCTATATTATGGGCAGTACTGGCTGCGGCTTTATATGCGATCAGCCTGCCTTTATCGAAAATATTGCTCGCACAGATACCGCCAACTCTTATGGCTGCGCTGCTTTATCTGGGAGCGGGCCTAGGTATGGCAGTTTTGGCGCTGCTTAAAGGAAGAGATAATGCAGGGCAGAAGGAAGCCAAACTAACCAAGAAAGAGCTTCCTTTTACCATAGGCATGGTGATTTTAGATATCGCCGCCCCCATATTTTTGATGGTAGGGCTCTCCGTAACTATTGCGGCTAACGCATCGCTCCTGAGTAATTTTGAGATCGTGGCTACTTCTTTGATAGCTATGCTTATCTTTAAAGAATCGATAAGCCGCCGCCTCTGGCTGGCGATAATTTTAATTACTTTATCCAGTATCATCTTATCGGTAAATACTCTTGCCGGATTTTCTTTTTCTCTTGGGTCTTTATTTGTTTTATTGGCTTGTGTTTGCTGGGGGCTGGAGAATAATTGCACGCGCAAACTCTCGATTAAAAATCCTTTGCAGATTGTGATCATCAAGGGCGTTAGTTCAGGACTGGGTTCTTTACTGATCGCCTTTTTGATTCTAGGGGAGAGAGCAGATCGTCTAGGTTTTATTATTGCCGCTTTGGTGCTGGGCTTCTTTTCTTATGGGCTTTCCATCTTCTTTTATGTCTATGCTCAGAGGGAGCTGGGTGCGGCGAGGACAAGCGCTTATTATGCAGTTGCCCCCTTTATTGGTGTCGCCTTATCTTTTATCCTCTTTAGAGAAATACCGACTGTTTCCTTTATCGTAGCCTTGCTGATTATGCTCATCGGCACTTATTTCGCTACTAGCGAGAAGCATAAACATCCGCATAAGCATCCGCAAATGACCCATGAACATCGGCATAGCCATGATGACGGACATCATGCTCATGCGCATGAAATTCCTATTAGCGGAGAGCATAGTCATCCGCATATGCATGAAGAAGTCACACATGAGCATAGTCATACCAATGATATTCACCATGCTCATACACATTAAAAATATTATCTGGAAAAACTATCCAAATGGAACAAACAGGAAAGATTTTGCATCTATTAAGCAAAAGTTTCACAAACTATGGTTATTATTTGACAGCAGTAGTTAATTCTTAATTCATAAAAAGGAGAATACATCATGAAGAGTAAAATTTTATCCATTGCAAGTCCCAAGAAAATACTGATCTTTGTCTTAGCACTAAGTTTTATCAGCCTCTGCGGTTGTGCCGGTACTAGTACAAATGCCAATACTAAGGAAGACATCCAAAAATCCCTGGATAAAGAAGAGACAGCCGTTTATAATACGGATTGGTCGCCTAATGATACTATGGTCGCTTTTATCAAGACGGAAAATCAAACAGACAATATCTATGTTTGGAAAGTTGGGGAAACTCAGGCAACATTGATCCAGCCTGCGGAATCGACTACTTCTGGCTTTACCTGGGCGCCGGACAGTAAATATTTTCTGATTAATGTCGGCCATATGGGTCCGGGTACGACTACCAGCACATTGATCGATACCCAAAGCTTAAAAGCGGTTACCGCTGATATAGTAAGCCTTAGCGTTTCCGACATTATCTGGAGCCCGGACAGCAAATATATCGCTTTGGCCTTTGACGATTATGCCGGTACTAAAGAGATGGGCATCAATATCTTTTCTATTGATACGCTAAAAACGACAAACTTAATCAAATCTGCCAGTAACGGTGGTTTCTATATTGTCAAAGACTGGAACCCGGACGGCACTATCACCTATATGGTATCCGATTCCAATGGAAATTTGACAGAAAAAAGCATTCAAGGACCTGCAATGCAGTAACTGCTAACGTCTTCTTTTAAGAATAGTTGGGAGAGTGAAAACCATGAAAAAGGTTTTAGTGGCAGCCATAGCTTTAATGATGCTTTTGGCGGTTAGTTTGTCCGCTTATGCGGCTAGTGGCCACTTGGCTGCGTTTGAACTTAATAATAAGCCGATTAAAGCCGAAGCCTATGTTGATTACGAGGGAAACTATTTGCCGCTGCGAGCGACTGCCGAAGCTTTGGGTTATAAGGTTACCTATACGCCAGAAGATGGCGACAAGATAATCACCGCCGCTAAAGATGATGATACTATCAAGTTCAACCTTACTAAAGAGCAGGTCAATGACAATGGTCATACCTATTTTACAGCAGGGATCATGCAGCTTGGCTCAAAGGTATATTTGCATGACGAATTGGTAGCAGAGATATTTGCTCTTGATAGCAGTTATGATGAGCAAAATGATAAAGTTGAAGCGCAGACCATATCGCAAAATCCCATCTATATCAAGCCTATCAAGATGGTAAGTACCAGTGATAATCTCGATATAACTTTGCAATATCCGCAGTTTTATCGAATGAGCAATAGTACAGTCCAACAGGATATCAATGATAAGATGATTGATTTGGCCCTGGCCGCTGAAAAAGAAGGGCTGAAGAATGCCTATGATCTGATGTGGATCATGATTGAAGGTTATGACGGTAGTCCTAATAAAGCTGAAACTTATTATGATTACCACATCAAATATAATCAAAATAACCTTTTAAGCATAGTCCTGACGGATTATCAATACGCCGGAGGAGCACATGGCTTAACGGTACAAAGCTCTTATAACTATGACCTGGCTAGTGGGCAAGACCTGAAACTTTCTGATCTCATGAAAAGCAATTCCGGTTATATTGCCTATATCAATAGTGTTATCAGAGATGAAATAGATAATAGGACCACTGAAGGTGAGCTTGTGGAATTGACTCCTTTTAAAACCATCACTGGGGATCAGCCATATTATCTTTCTAATGACGGCATCGTCATCTACTTCCAGGAATACGAGTATTTCCCCTATGCGGCAGGGATACAGGAATTTACCATCAAATATGCTGACCTGGCACCATATTTAAAGAGTGATTATAGCTTCCTGGTGAATGGTCCACAGATCCTTTTGGACTCTTCCGTCAATAATCTAACTGTCGGCAATATTGGCAGGGTCGTTTTAGAAGGCAACTCAACTACCGGCTATAGCTGGCACTACACTATCGGAAATAGTAAGATGTTGAGCCTAAACTCTGAAAGTTTTGTCCAGGATACTGCGGCGGAGGGCATGGTTGGCGTGGGGGGCACTTATACTTGGGATTTCAAGGCTTTAAAAGCCGGACAGACCAAGATAACCTTTAAGTATTACAGGGATTGGGAAGGTGAGACTTCGGCAACAGCCGATAATATCAAAGTGTATCAAATAACTATTAAATAAGAGCAACGTGTCGATAAACTTCGCGATATGGCGTTGTCAGAACACCCAGTGTCGGTCACGTACGTTTTAGTACGTTCCCTGGCTGGCTGTTCCTCCGCCTGGTCTCGCTTGTTTCTCGGCCCGCTGAACGTTTTTTGATAGTCTAGCAGGTGTTGATTTAATCAACACCTGCTTTTTTATTTTATGGGTAGCTTTTCTATGACAAAGTGGCTTCCATGAGAGGGATAGAGGATTTTAGCGCCGGATTTTTTTATTTTCTTCCAGCTCAAATAGCATGCGTCAATATCTTCGATAAGTATGGGCTGATAAGGTGTGCCGGTAAACATGAGCATGTTTCTGGCAGCATCGCCGATAAAAGCATACTCACCGAGGATCAAGGAAATGCTGTCATCGGTATGCCCTGGAGTAAGTATTATTTGTCCCTCGATACCAATATCTTGCGATAGAGGATAATTATCATCGGAGATAATGATGTCATTTTCATCAGTAAAATAAGGGTCCAAATCAGGGGAAATTTTTCGGAATTTTGTGTATAAATTTATTATGCATCCTAATTTTGGATTACTGTAATGAGCATTGGCAGCTATGCCATAATCACTTTTTTGTAGGTAGTCGGCACATAATTTACTCATAATTACTCGTATATCCGGGTTAGTCTTTTTTAAGAAAGGCAAGAGGCCGCAGTGGTCGTTGTGATGATGGGTAAGTAATACGTAACTTATATCAGATAAATCAATATTAAGTTTTATTAGGTATTTTTTAAATAAAATTTCATTATGAATATACCCGCAATCTACCAAAAGATAGCCTTTGGGGGTATTAATCAGAAAGCAATTTGTTTGGGATAAGGGAATAATCATAAAGTTTAACATCTTTTAATTCCTTTTAAGTTAGAAATATTGAAATATAACCTTTTCGGGTGATGCTATTTTTGTAATGTGTCAATATAATGAAGACATTACTTATATAATTTGTCGAAACTATTGTTATTTTGACGAAGATGGGAGGGGAATAATGGATAACCAAAAGGTATTGCAATTTAATTCTTTTATCAATGAAGCATATGAATGTTTTTCCTTCGCCGATTTTTTGAAACTAGCTATTTTGAAATTACATGAACTTGTTGTTTATGATAGCGGTATGTTTTTTTGCGCTATAAGCCGGGACTGTAGTTTCTTTAAACCGTATATTGGTGGTAATATCGACGAGTATTATAAAAAACATAATTTTAATGACCGCGATGAATATCTGCACTGGGCTGAAAAGACCAATGCAGGTAGGGAAGCTTATGTTTACAAGGCCTTGGACTACGCCAAAGGTGTGGTCCAAATTGAAAACGAACCTCGCAGCAGCTTTATCTCTGTGCAAGAAGATTTCTATATCGCCTGTGTGAGGATTATTCACAAAGGTCAGTTTTTAGGTGAGATATATTTGCACCGTAGTAAGGACAAGCCTGATTTTGATGACAACGATATGTTTATCCTCCGGCTTTTGCAGCCCCATGTTTCTACTGTTTTCAGCATAATACACACAATTTCTGCCGTCAAGTGTATTGAGACAAATAACCAGGCTTATATTCCTAAAGGGATGTGTATGTTTGATAAGGAGCTGAGTTTGATTGGTGGTAATACTTCAGGGATAGAGATTCTTAAGATAATCACCAAGATGGGTTCAAGCGTTTTATATCATGTCAAAGAGCTGTGCAGAGATCTTATGGAGGAGGGGTCAGGTCATAGTAAAGATAATGTAGTTCTCAATTCCACGGTTTTGAAAGTTACTAAAAATGACCTTAAGGTAGATATCTTTGCTAAAAACTTAAACAGATTGAATAATGACACCAGATTTATCGTTACTATGGAATTTTTAAATGAAAGTCAGACTGTAGATACATATAAGTTTAAGTTCTCAAAAAGGGAGGCTGAACTTATCGACGGTATCATCCAAGGTAAGAACAATATGCAGCTTGCGGAAGCATTCAATCTATCTGCCAATACCATAAAAACACATATCAGAAATATCTATCAAAAAACAGGAGCCAGCAACCGTGCTGAATTAGCTTATCTTTTGATGCTAAACAAATGAAAAATTAGGGGGGAAGGGTGATTATTATGAATATACTGAAGAAAAATTTTTTAGTTATATTGATAGTCCTGGTGACTATTGGCATTTTCCCTGCAATACACGCTGCCGCGGGAGATCCGCCAACAGATACTGCCACCTTTGCGGATGGAGACCAGGACCAGATATACTTTTCCGGTGATGATTTGAGTTTTAATCTGACAGGACTGCCAGAGGCGTTATCAGCCGGGACTTCGGTTAGAGTCGCTTTTGGACAGCTCTCCGCAGAGGGCGATTTTGTTTCAACGGACGTATTTAGCTCCGGCCTTACGAATGGCGCCGTTGACGGAACTGGATACTATACGAACGGCACAATCGCTGGTGGAGGAACACTTTCGGCAAATATCTCGGGTACAATCAAAGCTGGACTTGAAACGGGTCCGATTGCCGTTCAGCTTTTTGCCGATATGAATGGTCCGATGGCGGGAGGCTGGACAGATTTGCTTCAGTTTGCGGGCATTACCCCTACTTATATTCCGCTTCTTGCTGATAGCAAACCGGCTATGGTGGGTTTCGACAATGTTTTACCGGAGGGGATAACAACAACTCCGGCTTTGTCGGCTATTGATAATTTTTATGACAGCTCATTGGATATAACTTTTACCAAAGACTTAGGTTCGGAAAATTACGGCAGCATTGCTTTTACAAACCTTAATTTCCTTGATTATGAAAATATCCAACAGTTGGAGGCTCTTGATACGGGGCTTAATATGTCCCAGATCGGGGAGCCCGCGGAGGGTACTGTAGCCCAATTCACTCTGGGGCTTAATGACACCGATCTTTCCTTTTTAGCCGGTATGGGTGCGACCTTGTCTCTGACTTCAAGTAGCCTGTTTAACAGTATGACAGCTGAGGACTTTTCAGTAGCTACTGATGGAGATGGTATAGTAAGTGGTTTGTCCTTTGATGATGCAACCGATACGGTAACCTTCAGCGTGGATCATTTCAGTAGTTATACCGTATCGCTTAATGATCCTTCAGGGATCAGCTTTACAGTTGACTATACGGACGTGACGACAGAGGGCGGTAACGATGGTTCGATAACCATATCCGGTGTCAGTGGTGGCACAGCACCATATACTTACTCGATTAATGATGGTACTGATTATGTTGCAGGGAATGAATTCACCGGCTTGACGGCCGGAACTTATCTAGTAAAGGTGAAGGATTCTTCGGACCAGCCCATTGAATCTGCGGCTGAAGAAGTGATAATTGCCGAACCTGTGACCCCGGATGCGCCCGCTGTGACCGGTGATGATACTAATAATATGGTCAGCGGTATGGCAGTAGGCATGGAATATAAATTAGATGACGCTGGATATGTTGCTTATAATGCGGATACATTTGCGGCAATCGATTTTAGCGGCGCTCATACTTTACTAGTTCGGGTAGCAGCACAGGGCATAAACCCCGCGGGTGAAGTTGCTACTTTAACCTTTACAGCTAATCCTCCGGATCTGGATAATAACTATGAAATAGGTACAGGCTCAAATATTGATGCCGCAGCCGATGGGAGCGGAAATGTCTATGTAGTTTATGAGAGCGGTAGCAATATTTACTTCGCTAAAAACCGCGAAACACCGGAAGTAATTCCCGGTGGCGGTAGTGATAGTGTACCGGCTATTGCTGTTGAATCTACAGGAACTGCACACGTTGCCTTTATAAGATCCGGTAATATTACTTATGCAAAGAGAGCGATAAACGGTAATTGGACATCAACTGCTATTGTGGCAGGTAGTGTGCCTGATATTGATGTAGACGGAAGCGGATATGCCCATATCGTATTTCAGGGGAATGCCGATGGTGATGGCTATACTGAAATACTATACACCAATAATTCAACCGGAGATTTTGCGGGCGCATCAGTAATTGCGGACGGATGGTATGATTCTGGTTCGGGGAATTACTACTATGCTCCGTCTATCAAAATAGATAGTAACGGAAAATACCATATCATGTTTGAGACCCAAGGCTGGGGTGGCCGCGCCTCTTGGAGCAGCAAAGGTGTCAGTGTATCTACAAATGCAGTAGAAGGTAATGCCGGTGTCGGCGGATTTGATTGGAATGGCGGTGTCACTACTACTAAAAATGGACTAGCTCTTATAGGTAGTGATGGAGACGCAGCATCTGTTTATATTGCGAGCGGCACAAGCTATCGCGCCGATATTACCGGGGATGTATGGACACAATTTGCGATAGGCTCGGTTTCAACACCTGCCATTGCTGCAAGCGGTACTAATAAAGGTATAGTTTATTATTCTTCAGGTATTAAATACGTACTCGATACCGGCGATGGTTTTTCCGGCGCCGCTAATATTGACGTAGCTGCCGATGCTTCGGGGGGCAGCATATACCCTGTGGTAGCTGTAGATGATGATTACTCTTATGTCTATTATGAAAAGGGTGGTAAGATATATCTTGCTACCGATAAGGATGTTGCGCCACCTATCGGGGCAACAATAACTGACAATGATGTAGATAATGTTTATTTTGAGGGCGATACTTTAAGCTTTAATATGGTCGGTCTTGATTCGTTTAATGGACAGAATATGCGTGTAGCCTTTGGAACGGTTGGTGAAGGCGGAGTATTTACTTCTAATGAAGTGGTCAGTGGCTTGGCAGAAAGTGATGGCAACTTTTATAAGACGGCGACCGTTTCAGAGGGGACTTTCAGCTCAGATATTTCCGGCACAATTCAAAGCGATCTTGATAACGGCATAGTAGCGGTTAAGATATATTATGAATCTACCCCGGACTTTTGGGTAAATCCGCTTGCTGGGCAGCCGCAGTCTTTTATCATACTGAGCTATGACTCCCAACAGGCCTATGTCGGTATTGAGCTGCCAACTGACGTTACGAGCACTCCATTGCTGGGAAGCAGCGCTCAGGATACCGAAAATCTTTACAACATTGATATTGCTTTTGCCAAAACTATAGCTACAGGAATCACGGGCAAGATGGCTTTTACAGGTATTGACCTTATCAGCGACAGTGATGAGCTGGCGAGCCTCAATACAGCGATAACTATGACAAAAGAAGTCGACTCGGGTGCCGGAAACCTGGAAAATTACACGCTGGGCGTAGACACAGAAACCCTTGCCTTCTTAGTTGATAAAGGGGCTACAGTCAGTGTGACTTCGGCCTCGTTTAACGATTGTGAAACTGCTGATTTTGCTGTAGCAGCAGTTGATGCCGAGGGAGAAATAAGCAATCTTGCTTTCGATAATGATACTGACACAGTTTCATTTGATGTAACTCACTTTAGTAATTACAGCCTCTCGCTGATCGATCCATCTGATGCAAACGCTGATGGCTATTATGATCCTGATGTAGCGGCGCTCCGGGCCTTTTTGGATAAGGATTCGGTTGTTGAAGGAAGTAATAATGGCCAAGTTGTTATAGGTGCCAGCTATGACGGTACAGATCCGTCAACTTTTGCCAGCAACGGCACCTTTACCTGGAACAGTGAAACCCCAAAAAGGCTAACGGGAATCCATTGGGATTCTATGTATGGAGATAATCCAAGAGCGCTGACGGGGGCTTTTGACATGTCCTCTTTAACAGAGCTGACCAGTATAATTATCGAAGTAACGGATAGTAATCCAGAAGACGATATTGCTGAAGGTATAACTGCGTTTAATGTTGCCGGGCTGGCAAAGCTCCAAACACTTGATGTTCTGGGGAACTCTTTGACCAGTCTTGATGTTTCCGGATGCAGCGCGCTGACTGATTTGAACTGTCAGGAAAATATGCTTACATCTTTAACTCTTACAGGTGCCACTGAACTGACAGACTTGAATTTCGGGTACAATAGGATGACAAATGCGGGTATAAACGGCCTCTCCGCACTGACAAAATTAGAGACGCTTTGGTGCTATTACAACCAGCTTACCAGCCTTGATTTATCTCCTTTTACCGCACTCACAAGTTTTGACTGCCAGGGCAACGATTTAACAAGCCTTAATCTCAGCAATAATCCATTGCTTGAGGAAGTGTATTGCAATGAGAACGCGCTAGGCACACTCGATCTCAGTGATAAAACAAGTTTAACAAGCCTGTATTGTCAGACAAACAATATTACAAGCCTAAATCTTTCGGGTTGTACGTCGCTGGTAACTATCTATTGTGTTGATAATGATATCACGAGCTTGGATCTGACTGACTGCACCGCGCTACAATACCTCTCTTGTAACGGAAATGAATTGGCGTTTTCCAGCCTGCCGACTGCACTGCCGATTGGCGGGGGAGAATATGCCTATGCACCGCAACAAGCTGTGTCTATTACATTAACTGGCGGTAATGTCGTCGATCTCTCAAGCGAAGCGACATTTGGTGAAAATAATACTACCTTTACATGGCATAAATCCTCTGATAACAGTGAGATTACTGAAGGTATTAGCGAATCACCCACGGGTGTGTTTACCTTCGACAGGAATACTTATGATGGAGTAGGCGTTTATTGTGCGATGACCAACAGCAGCTTCCCTGACCTGAGCGGAGAAAATGCCTTAACCACTCAAGCGGTAACCATTTTGGGTATTCCGTTGCTTGATACGCCGAGCAACATTACATTATCCGGTTTCACTTTTACCTGGGATGCGGTGGATAATGCCGTAAGCTATGTGATAGATATCTATAGTGGCGGAGAACTTGTCAGCGAGGGTATCACTACCACAGGAAACAGCATCATTCTGGTTCTATTACCCGGTGAAACTTTCCAGAGTCTTCCTACCGGTACATACAATATCAAGGTAACGGCAATCGGCGATGGAGAGAATTATCTCGATTCCGAGCCGAGCGAATTGTCCGCTGACTGCTTAGTCGACAGTTATAATCCGTTGGAACAGGTGAACTATGCGGAAAGTGCTGCCGAGATGCAGACAGCTTTGGAAGTCAACAGCGCGGCTTTCGAGATCAGCATTGGCGAAGGTAGCGATTATGACGCTTTGTCTGATGCCGGTATATTGGCCGTAGCGCAAGCGGTATTGGATGCAAGAGAGGGCGGGTTTGCGGATAATGCGGCAGTAGCAAGTGCCTTTGAGGCTGGTGTTATAGAAGGCGTGCTTTATGACGAAGCCCAGAAATATGAAACAGAAGTAACGCTTGCTTATGACAGCGAAAGAGGTGCCAATGCAGTTGTTACCAGCCTGGTCTTCGTATTAAAAGAAGGTAAGAGCGCAAAACCTGGAGTTTATATAACCAGTAAGTCAATACCATTTCCTGTCGCCAATTCTGAAGATGTCGGCGGTAATTTACTTATTACATCGGAAGGGGATATTATCGCTCCCCATCCAAACTGGACTGGATCCGATCAGACTTGTGATATCACCTTTGTCTTCGCTTATCAAGAAGTAGCTTCAGACCTTGCAGCTGTTGAGGTCACAATCGAAGCTGTTCCGGCATCGAAGGTGCTGGCGGCGATTAATGAAGCAGGCAGCGCAGCAGATATTGAAGCTATTCTTGATGACGCAGACCAACGTGGTAATTTTGGCCCCGACGCCGATTATGTCAATGATTACAGCGATTTCACCGCCGATGAACAACTGGCTGTAGCGACCGCCGTATATGATAGTGGCGCAGGATATGCTCTTGATAGCACCGGCCAGGATGCCTTGATAGCAGCTTATGAAACAGCCTGCAAACAGGTCTACATCGATAGAGCAAAAGCCATTATCGGTGATAGCTTCGACGCTGTTGAGGGAATTGATGAGAACCTAATCGATAGCCTCAACGCTTTGGATGGTATCAGTGATACGGGAGTTTCACTTGCTCTGTCAGTGGAAGAAACTTTTACAGAAGACTTTACTTATGAAGAAGTTGAGTGGTCAGGTTTAGTTTATATTAGTATTACCTATAATGATCTGATGGAAGATTACGGGATCATTGTTACTGTTCCTGCCGCTGACCTCGATGCTCCGGTAGCAGGAAATAATGGTACAATTACTGTTTCAAGTATTACCAAGAATTCATTGAACCTCAACTGGACAGCGGCAGAGGACGCAGTCACGACTGATGGGACACAATTGGAATACTATGTTGTTATGTCAGCGGCGGACAATATCAGCACGGCTGAAGATTGTGAAGCAAATGGAACTCCCTTAAATCCCGGCGGCACTGCCAATATCACGACATTCAATGTCACCGGACTTTCTGCTTCCACGACCTATTACTTCAATATCGCGGTTATGGATGTTGTCGGGAATATCGGAATGTATACAACAGTTACCGCTACCACAGCATCCAGCAGTGGTGGAGGCGGTGGCGGAGGCACTATCGTCCTCCCGCCGGTCGATACTGAAGAAGAACAGACGACAACGACCACAACTACCACAATTAGCGGTTCGACTAACCAGAACACCGGTACAACTACAGCCTCTGTTCCTGCCGTGACAGCAAATACCCTTCTTAATGAGGCCAAAGCTGCCGAATCCCAAGGACAATTGGCGGTAGTAGAAATCAAGGTAGAAACGACTTCCAACACCACAACTACTGAAGTTGAGATACCCCGGAGCGCATTTAACCAGATCGCTGATGATACCGATGCCGAGATCGTGATCGATGCCGGTATAGGTACTCTCACTTTTGATTCTGCTGCTGTCGAAGCTATCAGCGAGGGCGCATCGGGCGATATTAACATCAGTATTACAGAAGTAGATGTGGATACTCTCGATGAACAAGTACAGGAAATAGTAGGCGACAGGCCGGTATTCGACTTCACGGTAACCGCTGGCAACAGCAAAGTTTCCAGTTTTGGTGATGGCAGCGTAGTCGTAGGAATTCCTTATACGCTGAAGGAAGGGGAGGATCCAAACGCTGTTGTCATCTACTACATCAATGATAGTGGCGAGCTGGAAATGGTAAATAGCGTCTATGATCCTGCAACAGGCATGGTCAATTTTACGACCAACCACTTCTCTCAGTATATGATAGGATATAATGAAATTACCTTTAGCGATGTCGCTGATGATGCCTGGTATGCTGATGCGGTAACTTTCATTGCCGCCAGAGATATCACTACCGGCACCAGTGAAGGCATCTATAGTCCCAATATGTTGCTGACCAGAGGCCAATTCATTGTCATGCTGATGAAGGCCTATGGCATAGCACCCGATGCCGATGCAAGCAACTTTGCTGATGCGGGTAATACTTATTACACCGATTATCTGGCAGCGGCTAAAGAGCTGGGTATTGCGGACGGCGTTGGTAACAATAATTTTGCTCCGACCAAGCAGATCACGCGGCAGGAAATGTTTACGCTGCTCTATAGGGCTCTTGCTGTGATCAATGAATTACCGACGGCCGCTAGCGGCAAGACCCTTGCCAACTTCTCAGATGCATCGCAGATAGCCGATTATGCCGAAGAAGCTATGACAGCTTTGGTCAAAGCGGGCGTCGTTTCTGGCAACAATGGTAAGCTTGACCCGACAGCCACGACCAACCGCGCACAGATGGCACAGGTGCTCTATAATCTGCTTTCTGAATAGAGATAAACGCTAACATAAGTAAATAAACCAGAAAGCCCCGGTCATTATTGGCCGGGGCTGTTTTTTTGCGGGGTGTATTTGAAAGTCAAATAAAAAGTGGTACAATCACATTGCAAAGATAAAAACACGATGCCGGTTGGTAGTCCGGATGCAGCGTAAGCTGTCAGTAACCTGCCTCCTGAGGTTGTCCGTTCTTTGTAGTTTTCATAAAACAGGAGGTTTTTAAGATGTACGTCAAATCACAGCTGACGGTGTTTTTTGATGATCCTTTCTGGGTAGGAGTATATGAAAGAGCGGATAGTGATAGGCTGGAGGTCGCAAGAGTTGTTTTTGGTGCGGAGCCTAAGGATTATGAAGTATATGACTATACGCTGAAAAACCATGCTAAGCTGAAATTTAGCCGGCCTGTTGCCGCCCAAAGCCAGTCTGAGAGAAAAATCAATCCTAAAAGGATGCAAAGGCGAATAGCTGGACAACTTTCTAAAGAAGGTATAGGCACGAAGGCGCAGCAGGCATTAAAGCTCCAGCAAGAGGAAGGAAAACTTAAAAGACGTCAAATCAGCAGGGAAGAACGGGAAGCCGAGCAGCAAAGAAAATTTGTTTTAAGACAAGAAAAGAAAAAAGAAAAACATAAAGGCAGGTAAAAGATTCTTCTAGTGACTATTTTTATGTTTTTGTTGCAGAATGAGTTTTAGTGTTTGAAGGAGGGAGTTAGCATGGCTTCTTTGCAGGGGAAAATAGCCTTTATTACGGGGGCCGCCATGGGCAATGGCGAAGGTATTGCCCGGGTCATGGCTCAAAAAGGTGCTAAGGTTATTTTGGCTGATATCGATGAACAGGTTTTTGACACTGCCAAGAGTATTGGCAGCGAGGCTTACCCTTACCTAGTAGATGTAGCAGATTATCTTGCGGTAAAAAATGTCGCCGATCAGGTGATTGCTAAATTTGGTAGCTTGGATATTTTGGTCAACAATGCGGGGATTCTCCGGGAGATTTCGATTGAAGAGATGGATGATGCGATAAGGGATCTGCAATACCAGGTCAATGTAGTTGGTACTTGGAATTGCACCAAAGCCTTTGTGCCGCAGATGATAAAGCAAAAATATGGGCGGATCGTCAATATCTCATCTGTTACTGGCCCGAGAGTTGTTGACCAGGGCATGACGGGTTATGCGATGAGCAAGGGGGCGGTTCTGGCTTTTACCAAAGCTGTTGCCAGGGATGTGGCACCATATGGGATCACCGCCAACGCTATTCTCCCAGGTTTTGTTCTAACATCGATGATCACAAATTTTGCTCAGGAAATGAATCCGCAAAATCCGCAAGAGGTGATTGATTCTCTTGCTAGCGGCGTGCCTTTGCGCCGTTTGGGCAAACCGGAGGAAATAGGCTATCTGGCAGCTTTTATCGCTTCTGATGAGGCGGCCTATATCACCGCCAGCGAGTTTCTTATTGATGGCGGCAGCACTTTGCCGGAAACATCGGTCTGAGGGGCCTGTTTCAGCGTGTCGATAAACTTCGGTTACGGTGTTGCCCCTTCCCCGTCTCCTCGACGTCAGGTTGTCCATAAACTGCGCCATACTGTGTTGTCGAAACATCCAGCGTCAGTCGCGTACGTTTTAGTACGCTCCCTAACTGGTTGTTTCTCAGCCCTTTCTGGCTTATTTCTGAACGACCCGACAGTTTTCGGATAGTTTATCGTATGTTTTGCGTTGCCGGGTTCGGTTGCGCCTGGTCTCGCTCGTTTCTCAGCCCGCTGACTACTTTTTTGACAGACTAAAAGGACACCGCTTAGCGGTGTCCTTTGTGTTTATATTATTTATCTTTGGCAGCCGCAATCGACGTTACCGGCAATGATCTGTTTCCAGTCGCCGAGCACATCATGGGTCCAGCAATCATCGGCTCCAGCTGATTCACGCATGGTCAGAGCAAAGATATAGCTCAATTCTTCTACGGTAGCGCCGGCTTCCAAAGCACCTTTAAAATGTTTAAGTACGCAGGGTTTGGAACGGCCTTTGATGGAGAGGGCAAAACAGATCATCTGATAAGTCTTATCGTCGATCTTCTTCTTTTCTGCATAGAGGGCGTCGATCTCATCTAATTTCTGGGTAAATTCCGGGAAAAATTCCGCTAACATTCTCATGGGTGAGTCCTCCTTAAATTTAATTATATTATTTGCTTAAAAGCTCAAGCAATTCTTTTTCACTGGGGATTTTGCCGACGATCTTTACTTTGCCATCAATGACCACCGCCGGGGTACGCATGACCCCATAGCCTGCTATCTGCATCACATCGGAAACTTTTTCCACCGTTGCATCGATATTGTTTTCTTCGATGACCTTATTGACTATTTGAGCGGTCTTGATGCATTTATCACAGCATGATCCTAATACTTTGATTTCCATAGATATATCTCCTTTCCATTGATATATTTAAGCGAATAAATACCCGAAGGCATTAAAAGTATAACCGATAATAATGATTCCTATAGCGATAACTATCACAAAAGTGGTCAATAATTTTCGTTTCATGACGCGGCTGAGCATAATTATTGAAGGCAGGGAGAGGGCAGTTACAGCCATCATAAAGGAAAGAATAGTACCAACGCCCACGCCTTTGCCATAGAGTGCCTCAGCAACTGGTATAGTGCCAAAAATATCGGCGTACATAGGTATGCCAATGCCTGTTGCTATCAAGACGGAAAAAGGATTGCTTGTGCCGAGTATCCTTTCAATGATCTCTTCGGGAATCCAGTTATGAATCAAAGCGCCGATTCCTACGCCGATAAGAATATACTTCCACACCTTATGGACGATAAAAGCGACCTGCGACCTGGCATACTCGATCCTGTCTTTCCTCGTCAAGTCGGGCGCTTCAATATCCACATTGCTACCTGTATAGACATATTTTTCGACGTATTTTTCCATGCCCATTTTATCCATAAGAGTGCCGGAGACGATTGCCAGGATCAGCCCCATAATTACATAGGCTATGGCGATCTTGCCGCCGAAGATGCTAACTAAAAGGATAAAAGCTCCTAAGTCGACCAAGGGAGAGGAGACGAGAAAAGATAGAGTCACGCCTAGAGGCAATCCGGCATTAGTGAAGCCAATGAAAAGGGGGATAGAGGAGCAACTGCAAAAGGGAGTGATAGTCCCCAGTAGTGCGCCCATAATATTGGCTGAGATGCCCTTAAAATGGCCTAAGATCTTCTTGGTCCGCTCTGGAGGGAAGTGGCTTTGGATATAAGAAATGACAAAGATAAGTATGGATAATAAGATGAATATCTTGATGACATCATAGATGAAAAATTGCAGGCTGCCGCCCAGCCTTTGGTTGATATCCAGACCAAAAGAGGTTAAAAGATCACCTATTAGGTGGTTGATCCATTTCATGCCCAGGATTTGATATTGGATAAATGAGCCGATAGCTTTTAAGACGAGCATGGGCCACCCTCCTTACAGATGCAATCTTCTTTTTCTGTAAAGATCGCATGAAACGTTTCTTCTAGTTGATGGAAAGCCTCTGTATTTAGGGAATAGTGCATCCATTTCCCTTCCGGCTTAGCAAATATCAGGCCTGCCTGAGAAAGCATCTTCATATGATGGGAAAGGGTGGGCTGGGTGATCTGAAATTTTTCTAAGATCTTACAAGCGCAAAGCTCGCCGCAGGAAAGCATGTCAATAATCATTAAGCGGTTCGGGTCGGAAAGTACCTTAAAAAGAAGAGAGGTTTGTTCATATTTTTCTGTTTGGTTTTCGGGCATATTATCACCTCATATTGATGAGTATCTATATGAAATTATATGGTATCAAATAGATAGGTGTCAATATGTTTTTAGTAATTTTAGGGTGAAACTTTATCATTATTTTGAGATATATGTCATGAAAAGTTAATCTAGGTCTTTATTTGACTTAAACTATCCAAAAATGACGGGCATTATTTATATATGGTTTATGAAGGATTTTTAATTAAATAAATAGCTTTTTAAATTTTATTTTTTAATTTTTTTTTGGTTTTATCAATATTAACTTCCTGATAGAAACCGTATATTTTCTCCAGTTTAGTAAATAATGTTATTGTTTAGGCTTTAACTAAATCTATAAAAGGATGTATGTAAATTGCTAAACAAGATATTGCCGCCTACCACTAAAAGGGTTCCTTGTCATACCGATCCAGATATCAATGCCGGTATCAGGTTCCGTACTATCGAACGGTTAGAAGAGTATCAAGACGAACCTTTTATGCTCTCCCAAAGATTAGAAGAATTAAATTATGAATGGGACACCGAAAGGTTTTTAGAAGCAAATGCTGCCTCGATCGTTCTTATAAGCACGATCTTAGGGTTAACCAAGAGCAGATACTGGTTCTTTTTGACCGGAGCTGTGGGAATATTTCTCTTGCAACATGCTTTGCAGGGCTGGTGTCCGCCTGTTCCATTCATTAGGAGATGGGGGATGAGGACGGCTGAGGAGATCAATGATGAAAAAACTGTTCTAAAGATGTTGCGTGGGGATTTTAAAGAAGAAGCAAGCAATATTTCAGCCATGCTGACCATAGCGGAAAAATAATCAATAAAAAATAAATTATAAAGGAGTGATGAGATGTTCAAACATGAGAAACAATTATTAAAAGAGGTAAGGATAGATGCTCCTAATCCCAATTATGCAAATCTAATGCAGGAACAATTGGGAGGCCCTCACGGCGAACTAAAGGCGGCTCTGCAATATCTTTCCCAAAGCTTCCGTATAAAAGACCAGAGGATTAAAGATCTTTTCTTGGATATTGCTTCGGAAGAGCTGGGGCATATGGAAATGGTCGCGACGACGGTAAATCTTTTGAACGGTCATGAATTGAATGCGGGGCAGACTACTGTTGGAAGCGTTGAAGCGGCGGTCGTTACAGGTCTTACACCTATGTTGGCCAATGCTACGGGATATCCATTCAATGGTACCTATATTGAAGAGACCGGTGATTTAGCCGCCGATATCCTCTCGGATATAGCTGCGGAACAGAGGGCAAAAGTTGTTTACCAATATCTTTACCGGCAAATCCCCGATAAAGGAGTACGGGACACCATTGACTTCCTTCTCAACAGGGAAGAGGCCCATAATACTCTTTTCCGCGAAGCATTCAATATGCTTGAAGAAACAGGTTCTCTGAAGGATTGGGGTGTCACTGGAGATTCCAAGAAGTATTTCGATCTTTCGACTCCGGGTCAATTCTTTGATACCGCCAATCTCACTAACCCCCAGCCGCCTAAATTCAATATTCCCAATCAGATGAATAAGCAAAGCACACAGCAAAACCAGGGCAGGATGCAGTAGATAATTAAAAAAAGGAAGGATGATAATTTTGGGAATCGTCACTAATATGAATGACAAGTATCAGAATTGTATTGCGGCTTGTCAGAGATGTGCACAGGCTTGCATGGAATGTATGATGTTATGCCTCAATGAAGAAGATGTCAAAAATAGAAGAAAATGTATCGGTACACTTTTAGAATGCTCCTCTATCTGTGAAAAAGCGGCCTGCTTCATGGCATTTGACGCTCAATTTGCAAAGGAAATGTGCCTCTTATGTGCGGCTATTTGTGAAAGATGCGCTAAAGAATGTTCCATGTTCAAAGACGATCATTGCATCAAATGCGAAAACATGTGTAAAGCTTGTTATGATGAATGCATGAAAATGGCTAGAGTATAGTTGTTTGTTTAAAAGACACGACGGTCAATTTTCAAAATTGACCGTCGTGTCTTTTTGTATTATATCGGAACTTCTAAAAACACTCGCATAGTAAATTATTATATATTAAAACTAAAAAAACTTCTGTCTTCTTATATAGAGGGTAGGTTGCCTAGATTATTATCGTCAGTGCCGTCCGGCAATGATCTTAGATATTCATTACCCTTTTTCTCAGCGACAGCGACTCCTTTGATCTTACCTTCTTTGGCCATTTGTACGCCTTCTTCTTTGCTTATCTGCTGACCATTGGAAAGTTGGTAGCCCACAACTCTTCCAGATTCTTTGACCAGTCTTTCGATGCTCATGGCATCAGCACTTGGAGTTACTACATATTTGTTTATTTGGATGGGGAGCTTTCCCATCATGCCATCATTATTGTTAATATCCATAGCGCACCTCCTTTATTAATAATAGCCTGTATCATATGAGTTGATTCTATGCATAGACAAGTTATATAAAAATACCCATTATTAATAGGAAGGCCTATTTGTATTTGGGAATAGAGTTAATAATAAAAAAAGCCCAATTATCTTTGAGATAATTGGGCTTTTATGATACTCAATCAATGGAATGCATCCTTTTTAGTGATTCAAGCTGTAGGTAATACACATATTGGACAACTTGTTCTTGAACAGAGCGTTCAATATCGATGAATTCCACTCTGTAGGTATATTTCTCTCCGGGGAACTCCGGCAACATCATATCCAGGATAGTCCCTTTTATATTAAAAGCAACATTGTTAAGCAATAGGTGGCAAATAATTTGGCCACCGACCTTCAAAACATTATCTGAGATAAAACCTATGCCACCGCCGCTCAAATTTTTGATTATACCCCTATGAACAGTTATATCATTTTCTACAACATTATCCGGTTTCTGGGGGACTTCCATAAATGTAAAATCCATAAAACAACTTTGCCGGAAAAAACGCCTTCTTTGCATATGGTGACAATCACGGTATTTTATTTTTACGAAGTCAATGCCATTTTGGGTGACATAATCCAAAATTATGCCTTGCGCTTCCAGTAAGTCGCTTTTGGTATAAAACAAAAGAGTGTAGCCATCACCCAAAGGAAGCTGAATAATATTGCCTCTGTAAAAAGGCACATGAGCAAGAATCAGGTCTTTTTCCAGAACATCTCCGACCTGACTTGCGTAAGTGCGCTCAAAATCGCGTTCATTCTTTTGGGTAATGATAAGTTTGTCACCCAATTCGATGAGTGGCAACATAAATATCCTCCTCAACTCATTAATTACACTTTTTTCAAATATATCATTTTTTCTGAAATAGGTCTATACATTTTAAACACATTATAGCTGTTTTTCTAAACAATAATGATTTTGTATTGTGTTCATTATGTTAAGATTATGAGCAAAAAAGACCTAAAACGTAAACACTCCAAGGCTATTATTATTTAATTCGGATAAACAACGAAAAAACTTAATTTTTAAAAACAAAAAGCACTTTGTTTAAAACAAAATGCTTTTGTTATACATGGCGCGCTCGGCGAGACTCGAACTCACGACCTACTGATTCGTAGTCAGTCACTCTATCCAGCTGAGCTACGAGCGCATATATGGCGGAGAGCAAGGGATTCGAACCCTCGATACAGGTTTGTGCCCGTATACTCGCTTAGCAGGCGAGCGCCTTCGACCGACTCGGCCAACTCTCCAAAAAATTTATTCTGGCGGAGGGGGTGGGATTCGAACCCACGGAACCCTTGCAGGCTCAACGGTTTTCAAGACCGCCTCCTTAAACCGCTCAGACACCCCTCCAGGTCATAAAAAAAAGACATGAGCTTGAGGTACATTCCTTACTATACCAAAACCTCGAACGTCTGTCAATGGAAAGAAAAGAGGCAAAATAATTTTTTTAAAATTTTTAATAGTAATGGATATACTAAGCTTTATATATAAAAAATACAAAGAAAAAATGTTAAAAATAAAGTACAGGCAGGAAAAAAAGGCAATTGCTGGAATAGATAAAAGCAGCGTATATAACAAAAGGCAAGCAAAACTTTAGGAGGCATAAAAATGCTTGATTTAAAATTTGTTCGTTCTCATCCCGAAGAAGTTGTAGAAGCACTGGCCAAAAGAGGCGGTAAGATTTCTTTGGATGATTTTTTTGCTTTGGATGAAAAGCGCCGGCAGTTACTGGCACGTGTTGAGGAGATGAAAGCACGGCGTAACAGCGTTTCCAAAGAGGTCGCTGTAATGAAAAAGGCGGGGCAAAATGCCGATGCGGTGATGGCTGAGATGCGTTCTTTGGGCGAAGAGATCGACGCCGACGATAAAGAATTACGCGATGTTGAGGAGAAACTCACCGATTGCTTGATGACTATTCCCAATATGCCGCATGCCAGCGTACCCATTGGCCCGGACGAGACGGCTAATGTAGAGATCCGCCGTTGGGGCGATGTGCCAAAATTTGATTTCGAGCCCAAGAATCATTGGGATATAGGCGAGGGATTAGACATCCTTGATTTTAACCGGGGAGCAAAGATATCCGGCGCTCGTTTCACCGTTTGTAAGGGCCTTGGAGCGCGTCTGGAGCGCAGTGTGTATAACTTCTTCCTGGATGTCCATACGCAAAAGCATGGCTATACGGAAATCTTCCCGCCATATATGGTCAACAGCAACAGCATGAGAGGAACAGGCCAGCTGCCCAAATTTGCAGAAGACATGTTTCATGTGGAAGGAACAGACTATTATCTGATTCCTACGGCTGAAGTGCCGGTAACCAATCTTTTCGCCGGTGAAATATTGGATGCCTCTCAGCTACCTATTAAGTATAGCGCTTATTCCGCTTGTTTCCGCGCCGAGGCCGGTGCTGCCGGACGTGATACCCGTGGCCTTATTCGTCAGCATCAGTTCAATAAAGTGGAGCTGGTGAAATTTGTCCTGCCGGAAGAAAGCTATAATGAGCTTGAGCTTTTGACCAAAGATGCCGAGGATGTGCTGCAGCTTTTGGGGCTTCCTTATCGCGCTGTCTGCCTCTCCACCGGCGACATGGGCTTTTCTTCGGCTAAAACTTATGATCTGGAAGTATGGCTTTCTGGTTTTGGCAATTACCGCGAGATTTCCTCTTGCTCCAATTTTGAGGATTTCCAGGCGCGGCGGGCTAATATCCGCTTCCGTCGTGGACAAGGTGCTAAGCCGGAATACCTCCATACTTTGAATGGCTCCGGTGTGGCTGTGGGGAGGACTGTGGCGGCTATCCTGGAAAATTATCAGCAGGAAGACGGTAGCGTCGTAGTGCCTAAAGTACTTGTTCCTTATATGGGCTGCGAAGTCATCCGCTAGATTAAAAGATATGAATATCACAAGTACAGACAAATTTGTTTATGAAACTAAGGAAGAATACATTAGAGAATCTGTGAAACTTTCAGGTAATAGTTAAATGAGGCAAGCCTATGGATGAACAAAAGGATTTAATTGAAGAAATCAATAGAATGAAAGAAATATTTCTTCTTTCGTTTTGTGAGGAAACAGGTTATTTGAAAATAAAAATTTGCGGTGCAAAATATGAAGATTATAAAGAAGAAATGGATTGTGAATTTAATTTAAAAGGTATAGAGAAACTCATAAAGGGTGCAAAGAATGTAATAGAAGATACTTCCATCGTATATGAAATAGTCTTTGAATCTTATATTGCTTATTCTACCAGATGGGAAAGCTATACTACAAGGGATGAGGATGAAACATTTTCTTTAGGTAATAACTTTAGAGTTTATTCACAATCAAAGTTCTTAGAATACATCAAGAATTCAACTTTTGCATCTTGCGTAACTGAATATCATCATTACGAAATTCTTTGTGAATGGCAAATCATAGACATTGCATCGTCGAGCATGCCAAATATTACAAAATACATATTATGAGGATAATACAAAGTTTTTTTAAATTAAAAAGAACGGGCTAAGGCCCGTTCTTTATTTTTTGCTCAAGCAGAGGTAGATAATGTAATTTATTTACGTCTTTCCATGATCATCTTCTGGGCGGTGGCTACGCCTTGGCCTAATTGCAGCGGATAGCCTAATTCCGCCAGCACCATTTCTACAGCGGCGATGCAGGCCACGAGGTCTAAGTCGTTGACATAACCCAGATGACCGATACGGAAAGCTTTGTCTTTCATCAGGCCTTGGCCGCCGGCGACGACGGTATTATATTTTACACGCAAAGGGCCGGTGATCTGACCTGGTTTGATGCCTTCAGGCGTGTAGATAGCGGTAACGGCAGGGGATGCACAGCTGACGTCTGCGACCAGCCCCAAGCCAAGAGAGGCAGCGGCAGCGCGGATGACATCACGGCGGAAGAAGTGTTCGGCGATGATATTGTCGAGGCCCATTTCCAGCATCATCTTCAAAGCTTCAGCTACTGCGTAAATGGTGGAAACAGCAGGAGTATAAGGTGTTTCGCCATTCTCATAGAATTTCTTGGCAGAGGCGAGGTCGAAATAGTATTTTTTATTGGTGTTCTTTGCCTGTACTTCCCATGCTTTGGGGCTGACGGAGATGAATGCCAATCCGGGAGGTGACATAAAGGCTTTTTGGGAACCTGCGATAACGACGTCTAGGCCCCATGCATCTGTTTCCAGCTGAGAAGTAGCCATGCCGGAAACGGAGTCAACGATCAAAAGCGCGGAATGATCGCCTCTGGCTTCGGAGATTTCCTTTATGGGATTATAAACGCCGGTGGAAGTTTCGTTATGCTGTAAAAGAACGGCTTTGATTTCTTTATTGGTATCAGCGGCAAGACGGTCTTTGATGACCTGGGGATCAATAGCCGTGCCCCAAGGAAAACCGATATAATCAACTTCGGCGCCGAACATTTCGCATATATCTTTGAAGCGGTCACCAAAATTACCAATGGAGGCAACGATGACCTTGTCTCCGGGGCTGATGAAGTTGGTTACGGCAGCCTCCAGACCACCGGTGCCTGAGCAGGTCAGGGTCAAAACATCGTTTTTGGTGCAGAAGATTTTTTTGATATCTTCTGTCATTTCTTTAATCAATGCAGCGAATTCGGGACCGCGATGATTGATCATAGGTTTACTGTTGGCCCTCAAAATGCTGGGCGGTACTTGGGTGGGGCCTGGCAAAAGCAGGTATTGTGTTTCTGCCATAGATAACAACTCCTTTTATTTTAATATTTATTGTTTTAAAATGTTTTCGTTTTTTAAAAAAGCCTATGCCGCGAGGCGGCATGGCAAAATTAAAAGAATTTTAATTGTTATATAGCTGTGAATCTTAAAAAAAATAATACCATATCTTTATATAAAAAAGCTAGTACTTTATAAAATAAATTTTAGAGAAAGCTCGTATTTTAAGATAAACATTATTATAAAAGCAGAGAGAATCATTTCTAAATATTGACTGCATGGCGTAAATGGAGTAAAATAATTTTGCCTGCGCCCGTAGCTCAGCAGGACAGAGCAATGGTTTCCTAAACCATGGGTCGAGAGTTCGAGTCTCCCCGGGCGCGCCAAAAAAAACCCAGTCATCCAAATTGATGGCTGGTTTTTTTTATATGTTTTTGGGGAATTTTTAAGGCCAAATTAGTTTTTTTATCCCACTTGAAAGGGGTGTTTTTATAAAATAAATATATTATTTTATAAAAGAAATACCCCTCAGGGGGCAGGTCCTGAGGGGTATTTGGGGTGAAGGGATCACTAGGAGGTTAGTTTAATCTTATCCTATCATAATAATCTTCCTAGATAAATATATTTGTTGAAATTGTACTTTAAAATGTAGAAATTAGACAATTATTTTTAAGTAGATAAGTACACTGGGTCAATCCTTTTACTTTAACTTCAGCGCTTACTGCTATTGCATCCGAATTGGATCTGCAAATTATTGATGTTATCCAAAAACAAGTAACAGTTATGGCTGATGCTAAAGCTAAGCCGCTTGGGAAAACAGTTCTTAAAGTGCAAATTGTGTACTCAAGAATGCTGCAGAAGTTACCACTAAAGAAGAAATCAACCTTAGTGGCAGCTCATCTTTTATAAAGGCTAGGTGGAAAATTTATTTACTAGGCGTCAATTGGATATCTACACCGTCAATAGTTAATGTCGAGCCTTCCTTCAGTTCAATATTTTTGTATTTTTGTTCATACATATCTATTCCAAGCGAGTTATTAGAATTTGAAGTTCCCATAATAGCATTGATACTCAAGTTGCTAGTAGAAACATTGCCGCTGCCAGATGTTGCTGTAATATCATAAGTACCGGCTGGAAAATCCTTACCGGCTTCAAAATTTCCGTTTCCTAAATCTACGGTTTCAGTATTTGGCTGTTCGCGTTTTTCCAAAGCTCCACCGTCGGCCGCAGCTGATGTGATTCTAATGGTTACTCCTCCGCTGACAGATAAGACGACTCCATCAGAAAGGTCTATATTGGAATACTGTTGCTCATATAGGTCTGTACCAAGCGATTCATTAGCATCTGCTGTTCCCATTACTGCATTGATATCCAAATTGCTGGAAGAAACATTACCGCTGCCTGATACAGCTTCAATATCATAAGTACCAGATGGGAAATCGATTCCTGCTGTATAATAGCCGCTAGTCAATTGCTGATCAACCGCAATAGTCGTCGGTTCTGTCGGCTTTGTTGCTTCCGACGTTTGATTTTCAGGAGTAGTTGTAGTTGCCGTATTTTTATCTCCGCCCGCTGATGTTGCAACTGCTACGATAACGATCAGAATAACCACGACTAATACTGCAACCAAGCAGCCTTTCTTCTTCTTTTTAGGCTTAACCTCAGATGTATCATTCGATTCTGTTGGTGCGGCATCTTTTTTTCCGGGTTTCTTTTTTTGCTGCTCCTCTGGCTTAACTTCCGGTGTGTTTTGTGGAGCAGATTGCATGATGTTTTTTAATGGATTTCCACATTTTTGACAGAAATTATTTGTGTCAGGATTGATTTCACCGCATTTCTGGCATACAATGATGTTTTCTTCCATGGCCTTTCCCCCTATGTTTTATTTTTTATCCGCTTAAAGTAGGGTTTAAACGGCTTTGCATAACATGGAAAATTACTAAGGAAAAATAAAAATAGGCTCTTAAGCAGAGTTCCTCAGTTGTAATATTATAAAGTCATATGTAGATGATAGTTTAAGAAGTATCCGTCTCTTATAAAAAAACCAAGTAATAAATAGTCGGATTTTCTACTTTATTTACTATATTTCGACTCTTAATTTTAATTATATGTATTATTATACAACTGTCAACAATTTATTTGTTTAAACAAGAAATAATATATATTAAAAAAAGTTAATTAAAAACAGAAATAAAAAATAAAGCAAGGATAATTTTTATCCTTGCTTTATTTTGCAAATTTGTCATTAATTAATAAATTCTATTATTGAATACCCGAAACAGCAGCTGAAAAATCCCATTGGTATTGTTTGAATGTACTTATATCAAAGGTTGATGTAGTATCATGGGCAAGCGGTTTATTACTCTTTAAGTAGTTATATAAAACATCGATTTCTGAAGATAGATTGGTCCATGTGCTTTTTACGGAAGCATAATCCATGTCATTCAATTTAGCAATATAGGTATTGTATTTCGATTTTTTGACCATTGCCTTTTCTAGTCTTTCCAGGATTTGGTCGATATTCAACGTTTGACCCTCGCTGCCGGTTCCTTGATAGATATAATATCTTATTTCTCTAAAACCCAAATACCAAATATCGGTGGTTATGAAATTATCAGTTTCCGTTAACATGTCTTTAGCGATATCCGCAGAAATGTTTGCGGTTATAGCTTTTACTATTTCCGCAGTGACAGTATCAATCTTCCATTGGCCGTCTATTTTGACCAAATTTATGTCAAATGTTTTATTGATATAAGTATCACCAGAAGTATCCTCAGAAATATCTTTTGACTTTTCTTGGGAAGATTCTTCGGCGCTGTCATTAGAAGTATCATCAGTTGAATCCTCGGAAGTATCTTTTGCAGTATCCTCAGAAGTATCTTCAGAGGTTTTTTCAGAAGTGCTACCGATTATAGTCGATTTATTCTCATCCGCTATTTCCAAGATCATAGAATTCATTTGATCTTGGGTAAGTTTGGTTCCAGATAAGGATGTTTCTAATGCTTTATCTATATATTCTTGTAAAACATTCATCAGAAAAGTTGATCCATCGACATATTGGCAATTAACTGTTACGATTGCGGTATCATTGGTTATCGTAGTAGCTGTTATTTCATATGTAAGTTTTGTTGCCGCTTCCGCCAGGCAAGTGGTAAAATAGTTATCAATAACATTATCGCTGCTACCCGTATATTTATCTGCCAGGTAATCAAGGACCCCAGAATTTTCTGGATTTACAGATGACTCTATTTTGCCAAAGTCGAATTCTTTTACTGCATCAAAAAATGAGCTTATGGCAGCTTCCGGTTTAGCGCCGCCAACTCCTGAAAATGATTTAGAAAATCCCCCAAAAAAGGCCAAAGCCAAGGCAACTATGACTATAATTATCAGCAAAAATATGATAGTCATTTTCTTATTTAGTTTCTTTTTAAATTTTAGTTTCTTTTTGAATTTTAGTTTTTCTTTTAGGTTTAGTTTCATGTTTATTTTTAATTTCATGAAATACCCCTGCTTATTTATTTCTTCTTTGCTCTGATTTATATATCGGTTTATACTTGTCAATAATTTATATATAGTTACTATATTTTTATTTATATAATACATAAAGCAGACAAGAAATAGATTCCTGCCTGCTTTGAATATGTTTTGCATAAGTTTTAAAATTATATATTTTATTATTCCTCTTCTTCATAACCTGTCAGCATATAGAGCAGTCTAAGGGCGTGTACGTTTTCATCAGTTCTGGCGCGGTAGTAGGCCTCTTTTAACATGTCATTATTGCTTGTCAACATATATTGTTCTCCGTATTTGCGAAAATCGCCGCTTTCATCAAGAATCCTCTCATGTAATATATCATAAAAATCGCCCATTAGTTGAGGAGTTTTGATTTCGGGTGTAAAGCTCCTGCCTGTCATAGAACGGTAAATGTTACGAAAGGTATCGGCATGAGACTGTTCATCTTCCGCAAACTCAAGCAATAATTGGCTATATTCATCATTAGATGCTATTTTGGCTAATTCCCGATAAAGTGCGGCATCTCCTAGTTCTGCGGTTATATACATCTGTAATTTCTGGGCGGTGGTCATTTCCATAAGAAATCCCCCTATAAAATATAATTTTATACATTATATGAGTTTTGGGGAGAATTAGGAGTAGATAGAGGATAAATAAAAAAAGCCCCTGTTTAAACAGGGAATAATGCTCAACTTTGATTAGTGGATAGCTTTTTTCTTATGTTCTCCGCCCATCACTTCAAATACGTCCTGGATGGTAACAAAGGCAGTCTCGTCAGTCTCATAGATTATCGACTTTAATTTTGCGATCTCTAAGCGGGTAATTACTGCGTATAGGACGCATTTATTGTCTTTGGAAAAGCCGCCTTTGCCTTCCAGAAAAGTAACGCCACGGCCTAAACGGGCCATGATGATCTCTGCAATTTCTTCGCCTTTGTCAGAAACGATGATTGCTGCCTTGGCTTCGTCCAGGCCTTCGACGATGATGTCAATAAGTTTATGAGCGATGAAATAGGCTATTATGGAATACATAGCCCTATCCCAGCCAAAGACCAGTCCGGCGCTGCTTAAGATAAAGATATTAAAGAACATGACGATCTGTCCCACGGAAAAAGTAGAACGCTTAGTCAAGACGATGGCCACGATCTCCGTACCATCTAAAGAACCACCGTTGCGGATGATTAAGCCCCCGCCGATCCCTACGACAATACCACCAAAAACTGTAGCTAAGAGTACGTCACTGGTAAAACCGGGAATGGGGGTAAATAAGGAAACCCAAAAAGATAAAGAAATGATGGAGAAGAGAGAAGAGATAACAAAAGTTTTCCCTATTTGCTTATAGCCAAAGAAGAGAAAGGGGATATTGAATAGAAAGGTAAATATCCCTAAAGGTAAGCCCGATAGGTGGCTGGTGATGATAGATATACCCACTATACCCCCGTCGATGATATTATTAGGTATTAAAAACATTTCCAGGCCTATGGCCGTTATGATCGAGCCTGCAAAGAGGAATAAGTAATTACGAAATATCCGCCAAGCCTTTTTCTTTTTCATAGCTTTCTTTTCCGGCATCCGCATACCCCCTTCGCACTTAATTATATTTTGGCCTTTGAGGCTGATTAATATCACATTTATATTTTCTGCTTTCATAATTTTACTTCGCTTGCTTTATGGTATTTCCTTTTTTTAAGTATTTATTATTTAAAATAGTGCAAGTATAAGTTATTCTTTTTATTATTTAACTATTGTTATTTGATTTATGATATAATAAAAAAATAATTCAAAAAATAGTATAAAGCATAAGTACCGAGGGGATTAATTTGAATAAAGGTATGGATGAGGAATATATGGCTCTGGCTTTAGCTGAGGCTGCTATAGCTGCCGAGGAGGATGAAACGCCTGTCGGTGCGATCATCGTGGCCAATGGCAAAATCATTGGCCGGGGTCATAATCTGCGTGAAAGCGGCAAAGATGCTACACTGCATGCGGAGATGATCGCCATTCGAGAGGCCTGCAAAAACTTGGGAGGCTGGCGTTTGCCAGGCGCGACTATCTATGTAACTTTGGAACCTTGTCCTATGTGTGCGGGGGCGATGGTGCAGGCGAGGATAGAAAGGCTGGTCTATGGAGCGGCAGACCCCAAAAGTGGTGCGGCGGGGAGTGTCATTGATCTTGTTCGCATGGATGCCCTCAATCATCAAATGGAAGTAGTGGCCGGAATCCTAGCTGATGAGTCGGCTGCTTTACTCAAAAGTTTTTTTGCTGCAAAAAGAAAGAAAAATACAGATTCCATAGAATATAAGCGCTAAACCGGCATATAAGGCCGGAGAACAGATAAAAGTATGGTTTAAGAGGAGGAGCGGCATTGCGAGCTATTGGCTTAAGGGGAGCAAAAGAGATTTGAATTATTATAAGCGCTAAACCGGTATATAAAGCCGGAGAATAGATAAAAGTATGGTTTAAGAGGAGGAGCGGCATTGCGAGCTATTGGCTTAAGGGGAGCAAAAGAGATTTGAATTATTATAAACGCTAAACCGGTATATAAAGCCGGAGAACAGAAAAGTATGGTTTAAGAGGAGGAGCGGCATTGCTAGCAATTGAGATTAAGAGGATGCAAAAGAGATTTGTCGGATTTAAGCTGGACATCTCTTCTTTAGAGGTGCAAGAAGGTGATACAGCTTTATTGTTTGGCAAAAAAGCTGCCGGCAAATCGGCTACTGTCAATCTATTGATGAATATACTCTTTCCCGATAAAGGCGTCATCAATATTTTTGGTAAAAATAATAATAAAGACGAGGCATCTATCAAAAAAGAGATCGGCTTTTGGGGACAATACAGCGGCTTTTACGGTAAAAATAAACTCCAAGAATATCATGGTATGGTCAAAAGTTTTTACCCCCGCTGGGATGAAGCCCTTTTTCGGAAATATAGAGAGCTTTTTGAATTAAATCTGGAGCTTACCTATGATAATACCGATCCCAAACAACAACAGAAATTTATTTTTGCTTTACTGGTTTCCCGCCGTCCGCGTCTTTTGATCATCGATGAACCTAATGATCTGGGCCTTTCCGCTACTCGTCAGGAACTTTATTCTCTGCTCATGCAAAGGAAAAAGGAAGATGGCTTTACCCTCTTAATGGCTACTTCCGATTCTTCTTTAGCAAAAGAGGGTGCCGACCAGGTAACTATCCTCCAAAAAGGCCAAGTAGTTATTAGCGGCCGTGAGAAAGAGATCATGGCGACTCACCGTATCATCCAGGGAAAAAGATATCTTCTTACCCCTCAGCTTTGTGAATTGCTAGTGGGTATTAAATCCAATAAACAGGTCTTTTCCGCGCTTGCTCCTGATTACAAGGCTATTGAGACAATTGCCAATGAAGAAATAACATATAGTCTGCCCAATATGGAAGAGATCTGCAGACATTATACAAGGGGTGAGAAAATTGAGTAATATATTTAAACTGGCAAGAATGGATATACGTAAGCTTTTCCGGCTGCCAAAGCGGATATTAATAGTTTTTATCTTGATATTATTGGTTTCTCTTTATGAGCAATTCTATCCTATGGCTTTTCTAATTACGACGATCTTAGGCACTTATTCGATAATATCTTCAAATTTTTTGCACAAGGAAGAATATCTATATGCCTCATTACCTATATCGAGAAAGGATGTCGTAAGCGGAAGATATACTTTCATCTTTTTGATGGCAGTGATCCTTGCCGTTGTTTTAGGACTTATCAGTACTTTGGGCAATATAACCATGAATGGTGAATCTTTCAGTATTTATCTGTTTTCGATCATGGGCATTTCCTTTTTATGTGGCATGGTCCTGGTGAGTATAATGCTGCCAATATCCTTTTCTATGGACGTAAGGCAAAAAACTACTAAAAATATTATTGTTCTTATTTGCATGGGAGGTTTTATCTTAGCAAGTTATTATCTGCCTAAGCTCAATGATACTATCATGTATATGGATAATAATCTGTTGCTCTATGGATCATATATTGCGGGTGTTATCGTTTTCATAGCTTCTTATATTGGCTCGCTCCGTATTTACGGGAAAAGAGAGTTTTTGGAAGAGGCCGAGAAAAATGATGTTAAAGCCAGAAGATAAAAAAAGCCGCCTTTAAGGCGGCTTTTTTATCTTCTTATTCGATAGTCAAAAGATCATCCTCTGGAGCATCCCCGGAAGTATTTTGGCTGATGATTTCATTTGGTGGCACATAGACTTTTCCCCGGCGGAGGAATATCTGTTTTTGACAGATTCTTTTAGCTTGGGAAATGCTATGGGTGATAATGATCACTGTGGCCTTTTCTTGCTCGGCATAATCAGAAATAATTTGTTCCATAATGGGCATACTCTCGCTATCGACGCCGGAAAGAGGTTCATCAAGCAGCAAAATTTTTGGTTTGAAGGCTAGTGCCCTGGCCAAAGCAACCTTTTGGCCTTCGCCGCCAGAAAGCTGATGCCCCTTTTGGTTGCTGAGGTTTTCAATACCCAAAAGATTCATTACCTCACGCACCCTTTTTTCACGCTCTTCTTTGACTACTTCGCGTATCTTTAAAGGGTAGGCGATATTATCGAAAACGCTGCGTTTGAGCAAATATGGTTTCTGGAAAAGCAGTGTCATTTGACCGATTATGGCAGAGGAAAGAAGTTGTCCGTCATAAAGTATGCTCCCCTGATAATCAAGGTCAAGTCCGGCGATGATGCGGATAAGAGTGCTTTTGCCAGAACCGTTGGCCCCTAATAGCGCAGTGATCCCCTGGTCAAATTCCAGTTTGTCAATATTCAAGACCAACTGGGTGCCATAACTTTTTTGGAGATTCGCAACTGTGATCTGCAATGAAGTTCCTTCCTTGTGCTACATCTAGCACTATAACTTTTTTATTATTTATCTATATAGCCTGGGGTCTTTAAATGAATACATGACAGAATTAACTACCAAGGCAATTAAAAGCAAAATCAAGCCCAGGGCAATTGCCATAGCATAATCACCCATATTATTGAGCATAGCAATCGTTGTGGTTATCACTCGAGTTTGTCCCTTGATATTACCGCCGACCAGCATTACCGAGCCGACTTCAGAGATAGCTCGGGAAAAACTAGCTACAATACAAACAAAAAGCTCCGCTCGTAGTTCCCTTATGGCTAAAAAAGCGGTTTGCCTTTTACTGGCCCCCAAAGTCGCACCTAAACTTTTGATCTTGTCACCGCGGTTACGGCAGTATTCATAAGTTAGACCAGCTACCAAGGGAGAGATCAATAAAGTCTGAGCAATAATCATCGCCGTAGGTGTGTAAAGCAAATGCCAGGAGCCAAAGAAGCCCCTTCGTGCTAAAATGATACTAACGAGCAAGCCTACTAAAATAGAAGGCACGCTCATCATGGTATTTAAAAATCGGGCAAAGACTCTTTGACCCCGGAACTTGGATAGTCCGACATAAGTAAAGATGGGGATATTGATAATGGCGGCGAGAATAGTAGCGGTACCGGAGACAAATAAAGATAGAGATACTATCTCCCATAACTCGGGATTAAAAGAAAAAATCAGTTTTATAGCACCGCTTAATCCTTCTACGATATAATCCATATTTATATCTCCCAGACTTTAGTTTTGTATATAAAATGAGTTATTCTATGTTATTTTAACATATATTTTACAAGTAATAAATAAATAGCTTTATTACGGATATTCGTAATAAAGCTATTTATATTTAATATTCGCTAAAATATGAAATTTTTATTTGCTAGCATTAGGAGTAAATAAAGCTTGACCGTATTTATCGATACCATATTTACCAATCAATTCTTGACCTTTAGCGGAAATCATCCAATCATAGAAAGCTTTAGCGCCTTCATAATTGATCTGGGCATTCTTTTCGGGGTTGACTGTGATAACACCATACTGATTGAGAAGATCTTTTGCACCTTCGGTAACAATCTGGAGGTCAACAGTATCTTTCATGCTCAGGTAAGTGGCACGGTCGGAGATAGTATAAGCTTGTTGTTCGCTGGCCATTGTCAAAACAGCTCCCATGCCTTGACCGGCGGAGATATACCAATCGCCTTCAGGTGTTATATTAGCAGCTTTCCATAATTTCAGTTCTTTCTTATGAGTACCGGAATCGTCGCCACGTGAGATGAATTTAGCTTTTGCATCATTAATGGCAGTCAAAGCGCCGACGATATCGCTTGGATAATTGGCTTTGATTCCTGTGGGATCGGAGGTAGGACCAACAAGAATGAAGTCATTGTACATAACGTCGCTTCTTTCGACGCCGTCACCATTTTTCATGAATGCTTCTTCGTCAGCTTTAGAATGTACGAGTAGTACATCAGCTTCTCCGTCTACGCCCATTTGAATAGCAGCGCCGGTGCCAACGGCAACGGTTTGTACTTCAATACCGGTATCTTTGGTGAATTCAGGTAGCAAATAGTCCAAAAGTCCACTGTCTTGGGTGCTGGTGGTGGTGGCCAGAATGATGCTGCCCGCAGGTTCCGCAGGAGTAGCTTCTTCAGTTGTAGCGCTGCCGCAGCCCGCTAATAGGCCAATGGCTAAAAGCATAATGAAAAGAACTGCTAGAAGTTTTACTTTCCCCATCTTTTTCAAAACAATCATTCCTTCCTAAATTTTTTTTACAACTAAGAAAACCCTTTTTAAGGATAATTCCCGAGAAGAAAATATTTCATCAGACAAGAAATAATTTAAAAATTATTACTATCGAGAATAAGGCCTGCTAGAAATATTTTTTAACCAGAAATATTTTCTCATAAAAGCAAAAATTTTGCAAGAGTAAAATAAAAAAGTTTATAACTAGTTAATTATAAGACAGAAATAATGTAATCTATAAATATTGTTATAAGAATTAAGGATAAAAATTTTTACCTCAATTATAATGTTTTCCAATAAAATTACTATCAAATGTACCAAAAAGGTCTTGCGAATTAGGGCTAATTCGTGTAGAATAAATCCTAATGAAATCAAATAAGCAACAGAAAACAAGGACTCATTGGAAAAGTCCTATTTTCTTAAGAAGACCAGTATAAAGCTTTAATTCAAAGAGAGGATGATATCCAATGCCCAAACGGCAAGACATTAGCAAAGTGTTGATCATCGGTTCGGGACCTATAATCATCGGTCAGGCTTGTGAATTCGATTATTCTGGTACACAAGCGTGCAAAGCATTAAAAAGTTTAGGGTATGAAATTGTACTTGTTAATTCCAATCCGGCAACCATTATGACCGACCCTAAAATTGCCGATATTACTTACATTGAACCTTTAAATGCAAAAAGGTTAGAAGAGATTATTGCCAAAGAAAGACCCGATGCTGTATTACCTAATTTAGGTGGTCAGTCGGGTCTTAATTTATGCGCCGAGCTCTATAATAATGGCGTTCTTACGAAATATGGTGTAAAAGTTATCGGGGTGCAAGTTGACGCTATTGAAAGAGGCGAGGACCGTATCGCCTTTAAGGAAACGATGAACAAATTGGGCATTGATATGCCCAAGAGCGAACCTGCCTACACCGTCGAAGAAGCGGAAAAGATCGCTGAAGACTTAGGATATCCCTGCGTTATCCGTCCTGCCTATACCATGGGCGGCACCGGTGGTGGTCTGGTCTATAATGTCGACGAGTTGCGTGTCATTGCTCAACGCGGGATAGCAGCCAGCTTGGTTGGTCAGATATTGGTCGAGGAATCTGTTCTTGGCTGGGAAGAGCTGGAACTGGAAGTTGTTCGTGATTCTAAGAACCAGATGATTACAGTTTGCTTCATCGAAAATGTTGACGCCATGGGCGTGCATACCGGCGATTCCTACTGTGTGGCTCCGATGCTGACTATCAGCGAGGAAGTGCAGAAAAGGTTGCAAAAACACTCTTATGACATCGTTGAAGCCATTCAGGTTATCGGCGGTACCAATGTGCAGTTTGCCCACGACCCCCAGACCGGGCGGATAGTGGTCATCGAGATCAACCCCCGTACCTCGCGTTCCTCGGCTCTGGCCTCAAAAGCTACCGGTTTCCCCATCGCCTATGTGTCCTCGCTCCTGGCAGCTGGTCTGAATTTGGACGAGATCCCTTACTGGCGTTTAGGTACCCTAGAAAAATACGCGCCTTATGGCGATTATGTAGTTGTTAAATTCTCCCGCTGGGCATTTGAAAAATTCAAAGGCTCGGAAGACAAGCTAGGTACGCAGATGCGCGCGGTCGGAGAAGTAATGAGCATCGGCAAAAACTATAAAGAAGCTTTCCACAAAGCCATCCGTTCTCTGGAAATAGGCCGTTATGGACTTGGTTTTGCCCGTAACTATCATGAGCTTCCCTTAGAAGAACTGATGAAAAAGCTCGAATACGCCAGCAGCCAGAGACAATTCCTCATCTATGAAGCTCTGCGCAAAGGCGCCGACATCGGTGAACTTTACCGCTTGACACATATCAAAGAATGGTTCCTCCAGCAGATGAAGGAATTGGTAGAATTAGAAGAAAAAGTACTCGAATATAAAGGCCAAAAACTGCCTGATGAATTATTGATTGCTGCTAAACGTGATGGGTTTGCCGATAAATACCTGGCCAAAATCTTAGATCTCAAAGAAAGCGATATCCGCAATCAAAGACTGGCTTTGGGTCTTGGTGAGGCTTGGGATGAAGTTAAGGTCAGCGGCGTAGAAAACGCTTCTTACTACTATTCGACATACAATGCGCAGGATTCTGTAAAGGCCAGCGACAATGCTAAAAAAGTTATGATTTTAGGCGGTGGCCCCAACCGTATCGGCCAGGGTATCGAATTTGACTACTGCTGCGTTCATGCAGCCTTTGCTCTGCGTGATTTAGGCTATGAAACGATCATGGTCAACTGCAACCCTGAAACCGTTTCAACCGACTATGACACATCAAGCAAACTCTACTTCGAGCCGCTGACTGTAGAAGATGTTTACAGCATCTACAAAAAAGAAAAACCGGCCGGTCTGATCGTCCAATACGGCGGACAGACGCCGCTTAATATCGCTAAAGAACTGGAAGAATTAAATGTGCCTATCTTAGGTACTACACCCGATACTATCGACTTGGCTGAGGACCGGGGCCGTTTCCGCAAGATCATGGAAAAACTGGGTATCCTGATGCCGGAATCCGGCATGGCCGGAACCCTGGAAGAAGCCCTGAAACTTACCAAAGAGATCGGTTATCCGGTGATGGTAAGGCCTTCCTATGTATTGGGCGGTGCGGGTATGGAAATCATCTATGACGATGAAATGCTTATTAATTACGTTGCTAAGTCCGAAGGTATGTCTCCCGATGCGCCGATCCTCATTGACCGTTTTCTGCAGCATGCTATTGAAACGGAAGTGGATGCTGTATCCGATGGTGAAAACGTCTTTATTCCGGCAATCATGGAGCATATAGAACTCGCGGGTATCCATTCCGGTGACTCGGCTTGCGTCATTCCGCCACTCAGCATTACAGATGCGCAGAAGGAAACCATTTACGAAAATACTAAGAAGATAGCGAAGAGCCTTAATGTGGTTGGGCTGATGAATATGCAATACGCTATCGAAAACGATAAAGTATATATGCTGGAAGCTAACCCCCGCGCCTCGAGGACGGTGCCTTTGGTTTCCAAAGTCTGCAATATCCAGATGGCCAGGATAGCCACCGGTTTGATGATGGGCAGGAAGCTTACTGCGGAAGAACTGCAATCAGGCGATAGAAAGTTGCCGCATTACGGGGTCAAGGAAGCAGTGTTACCTTTCAATATGTTCCCAGAAGTAGACCCCCTTTTAGGGCCGGAAATGCACTCCACTGGTGAAGTCCTAGGTATTGCTGATTCCTTCGGTATGGCTTACTTCAAAGCTCAAGAAGCTACGCAGGTGCAATTGCCAACATCAGGTACGGTGCTGGTAAGTTTAGCCGGCAATGATAAAGAAGAAGCGGTTGAGCTGATCGACGGACTGCAAAATCTGGGCTTTAGCATTGTAGCTACAGCGGGTACGCAAGCTTTCCTCAATAGCAAGGGAATAGTTTGCGACAAGATCAATAAAGTCGGCGAAGATCATCCACATCTTTTGGACCTGCTCAATAATGGTAAGGTGCAGATGGTCATCAATACTCCTTCCAGTAAGGGTAGCCATAGTGATGGGCCGGTCATCAGAAAAGCAGCCATCAAATATAAGATCCCTTATCTCACTACCCTGGCGGCAGCAAAGGCAGCGTTGGAAGGTATCCGTGAGTACATGAAGAAGAACGTGGGTATCGATATTGCAACCAGCGGTGTCAAATCACTGCAGGAATATCATCAGGAAATAGATGACTAAATAAGCAATACCGATCTACAAATCGAACAAAAAGCGCCGGAATTTTTTCCCGGCGCTTTTTTATGTCAGTATAGGTTTTGCCTTTTTAGGAAAAAGTGGTAAAAAACATTCAATTGATTTATAATAAAGCAGTAGGAGGTGGGTAGATGAATAAAGTTGAGTCTTATGATGTAGCTATTGTTGGCGGTGGTATAGGCGGCCTGATGGCGGCCTACCGAATGCTGAACAATAAGCCGCAGCTGAAAGTTATCCTCTTGGAAAAAGGGCCGGATATACTTGAACGCAGCTGCCCGGTGATCGCTAATCTCAAAAGCCAATGCAAGAAATGCAAGAACTGCGCCGTGATGGAAGGTTTGGCAGGGGCCGGAGCTTTCAGCGATGGCAAATACGTCATTTCCACAGAATACGGCGGCTGGCTCACCGAATATCTTGACGATAAGCTGGTGCTCGATTATATCGAGCAGGCTGATAAGATACTCTTAAGCTTTGGTGCGACGGCTCAGCGTTATGTGCCTAATAATAATCTCAAAAAACTTTGCCTCCAACATGATTTGCATATGCAGCAAGCCCAATTGAAACATTTGGGTACCGACGAAAATTATCGGACTATGGTCCGCCTCATAGACAGCATCCGCCCTCGTTTGAAGATTTTAACCTATACCGAAGTTGTGGATGTGGATAAAGAAAAACATCTCCTTTATACTCATAATACTGCGGGTGAGGAGAAAACTTTTGCTGCCGATAAGATCATTTTTGCGGTGGGAAGGGCAGGTAGCCGCTCATTTGCCATGTGGTGTAAGAAAAATGGTATAAATATCACCAACAATCAGGTCGATTTGGGCGTGCGCGTAGAATTGCCCGCTATCATCTGGGAGGATTTTTCCCATGAGATATACGAACCGAAAATCTGGTACCGCAGCAAAGCCTATGGTGATATCACGAGAATGTTTTGCTTTAATGAGCGGGGAAATGTGGTCATCGAAAATACTGACGGCATCTTGACTGTCAACGGTCATTCCTACCGGGATGAGGCCCGCAAGACAGCAAATTCTAACTTTGCCCTTTTGAGTACCATCAAATTTACCCAGCCATTTGATGAACCTATCGAATATGCACGCTACGTGGCTGCCCTGGCTAATAAGATCAGCGGTGGTAGTGTGCTGGTGCAGCGGCTCGGCGATCTTTTGGATGGACGTCGTACTTATGACCACCGTCTGTGCCAGTCTACCACCAAACCGACCTTAAGTGCAGTGGCGGGGGATTTGAGCTTATGCATACCCAAGCGCCAGTTGGATAATATTTTGGAGACACTGCTTGCTTTGGATAAGGTTGCTCCCGGAACTGCCAATTATGATACGCTGCTCTATGGCATAGAATGTAAATATTATTCCGCCAGACCGGAAACGGAGGATTTTGAGCTGGCCGGTTGTCCGGGGATATATGCTATCGGCGACGGCGGCGGCTTTACCCGTTCGCTTTCGCACGCTGCTGCACACGGGCTCTATATTGCCGATAAGATCAGCCGCTGAAGAAGAAATAAATAATAATATCTGAGGTATTAAAATGGAAGAAAAAATGGTATGTCCTTGTGGATTAACGTGTTGTGATTGTCTTTTTTATAATTCGGAAATATATTAAGAAGCCAAGAGATTTAAAGAAATTATTAAAAAATTTAAGTTTGACATATTTTTAGGTATTATGAGTAATGAAATTGTTTTGCCAGCCATGGGGAAGCATTTAGAATTAGATGAAAGTCAGATGAAGGATAAAGTAGGTAAGCATTTTGAAAAATTCAAAGATATTACAGGGTTTATGGAAATCCTTGATAGTATAATAAGTTTACAATGCAAAAGTACATGTATAGAAGCATGTGGTTGCTCTATCGCAGGGCAAACACACCAATGTAGTGCTTTGAAGTGTATAAAATCAAAAGGATACGTAGGGTGCTGGGAATGTAATGAATACAAAAATTGTGAAAAACTTAGTTTTCTTAAACATAGTTATGGGAGTGTTATAGAAGAAAACTTAACAACAGTCAAGGAAAGTGGAACGGAAGCTGTAAAATCTCGTGGGGATAAGTACTATATGTGGCAAAGGAAGTAAGTCTCGATCACCAAAAACTAAATAAGTTTGAAGAAAATAGCCCTCAACTATTCTGTTGAGGGCTATTTTATACTGAAGAGAGGGAAAGCTTTTAACCACCCAAAGTTATATCTTGTCCATTGTACCAATCGAGTGCCTTATAAAAATGTTCCGGGCAGAAGTCTGGCCACATCTCGTCGATGGTGTAAATATCTGCGTAAACCGATTGAACGGGCAGGAAGCCGGAGAGGCGTTTGCGCCCACCCCAACGGAGGATCATGTCGATGCGGGAAACCTCTCTTGATTGGAGATTTTCCATGATGCTTTTACGGTTATTGTTGGAGGGGGAAACATCTTTGAGATCCCATTCCCAGCCATAATTGACCAAAAAATTGACTTTCATCTCGGGAATACCATCAGCTTTGGTCATACGGCGGGTGGTGTAAGGTTTTAGTTCGTGAGGAAACATAGGAGATTCACTGTTGCCTACCACCAGCAGAGCGACGCCGTCTTCCTGCTCGATTATTTTTATGGAATCAACACAGGCTTTTTGGAAGGCAGATATTTGCTCGGATGGCCTCTTGCAATTGTCTGTGGTAAATCCATAATAACTTATCTCTTTAATTCCATATTGTCTGGCCAGCCGTAAAAGTTCTAGCCCCGGATTCAATCCATAGGCATAACCGTCTTGTTTAGGCATATCTTTGCTTAGCGCCCAACGTCTGTTGCCGTCGGGGATAACGCCTATATGCTGAGGTATCCTCATTTTCATCACCTTGATTGTTTTGTCTTTTTTCGATAACCTTATTATGGAAATATAAGGCTTAATTTATACGTTTTTTTATTAAATAAAAAAAACAGGCGGGACCACAAGGTCCCGCCTGTCGGATAATTAGTTTGTTTATTTGAAAATATAATTGTAGGTGCGCAGTAAGATAGCGGCTGCTTCCGCTTTAGTAGCATTATCGTTCGGTGCGAAAAGGTTTCCCGCTTTACCGCCGATGATGCCTGCCGTGGTTACCTTGCAAGCGGAGGGATTAGCCCAAGAGGCGATTTTCGCAGCATCGCTAAAGGAAGATACTTCTGTGCCGGTAATTACAGGAGCGCGATTAACTTTTTCCAGGGCGCGGGTGATCATAGCGGCCATTTCTTGGCGGGTGATCTTCGCATCAGGAGCAAAAATGCCATTTCCTCGTCCGCTCATTAGGCCTTGGCTGACGGCGCTGACTACTTCTTTATAATAATATTTGTTGGGGTCTAAGTCGGTAAATTGGCTGGCAGCAGTGAGGTCTTCTTCTAAGAAAAGTGTGCGCAGCAAGTAAACGGCAAATTGGGCACGGGTGATATCCTGGTTGGGATAGAAGAGAGATCCTTCATTCTTAATTATGGAAAGCTTTTTCAGAGCTGTTACGTTGGCATCTGACCAGTTATTTGCCATATCGGAAAAGCCGGAAGCGGAGGTAGCTGTGGGGGTGGTGCCGGAATTCGTTGTGCCGCTATTGCCGCTTGTTGTGTGGGTCTTAGAGGCGAATGCACAGTAAAAACCGGTTTTAGTGAAATTTGTGGAAATGATATCGTCGGTGGTATTGACCGTACCCCCGACATATTGCCAATCATATTTTTCATATGTAGAGGCGTATTCAACATCGGGCAAAACATAATAACGCAGGTTGGCATCGGTTATGCCTGCTGCCGGAGAGGTAAATTCATATTCAGCACTATAAGACAGGGGGGTGGCGAAGGAGGTATAACTGTCTGCATCTTCGCCGGCGACAACTGTCCAGACTTCAATCTCAAAGGCCGTATCATCTTGCAAATAGATGCCCTTTGTATTCATCGTTTGATCGTCAAAATAGTTATGCACGTAGCTATAAGCATTGGAATCGATGATTATATGGATTTGTACCGGTTCGCCGGTATTTTTGGCGTCGGTATATATCGAAGTCAGCAAAGCTTTAGCAGGGATAGTAATACTTTGGTCCATTTGAAAATTGAGGTGGATATTCATGTTTTTATTTGCCATATAATCGACCAGCTTACTTTCGAGATAGATATCCTTGGTCTTGGCGGAATCATCCATCGTATAGTCTTCAATATCATAAGAGCCGTTAATCGTATTGTCATAAGTAAAAGTTGCTTTTTCCTCCAGGGCAAAGGCCGTCGAGGTCAGAGCAAAGAACAGCGCCACCGTCACCAAAATTAGCAAAAACTTCTTCATTAAACTACCTCCTTTTATGCTTGTCCATCATTGGTCTTATTTTATACACGCGCCTAAAATCTGGGCGGCTGATTTAGATATATTATGACTTTCATTATATCACCTGCTTTTTATGAAAACAATCGTCAAAAGGGGCCCCTTGGTTGTGTTTTTTATTTTATTACTAAATTAGGCAGGCAAGAAAATAAAAAATGAGTAAAAGAGCTATTTGTATTTTTATATACCTTCTATTGTAAAAATATGGTATGATAAATTTGTTTTAAAAAGGGATTAGTATTAAGTAAGTAAATATAAATATTTTAGATATGGACAGTATCGCTTTTTTATAGTACCATAATAAAATTCATATATGATTAATATGAAAAATTAGTTATTTAAGCTTTAATTAAAAGAAGGTGGCAATATGAAAATCGGTAAATCAATAACAGAGTTTATCGGCAATACACCATTACTTGAACTATGCAATTATAATAAACAAAAGGGCATTAATGCCAAGCTAATTGCCAAGCTGGAATTCTTTAATCCGCTTTCCTCAGTCAAAGACCGGGTCGGCTATGCATTGATTATTGATGCTGAGAAGAAAGGCCTTCTCTCGCATGGCTCGACGATCATTGAACCGACTTCCGGAAATACTGGCGTGGGTTTAGCCTTTGTAGCCGCGACGCGTGGTTATAAGCTGATTCTGACTATGCCGGAAACGATGAGTAAGGAGCGTCGCAGCTTGCTTGCCGCTTTAGGAGCGCAGATCGTTTTGACTCCCGGCAATGATGGCATGAAAGGCTCCATTGATAAGGCTCTGGAATTAGCGAAAGAGATTCCGGGTTCTTTTATCCCGCAGCAATTTGAAAATCCTGCTAATCCCCAGGTGCACCGTGAAACTACTGCCTTGGAGATTTGGGACGATACGGATGGGCAAGTGGATATTTTTGTTTGCGGCATCGGTACCGGCGGGACCATTACAGGTGTGGGGGAAGTGCTGAAAGAAAAGAAACCCTCTGTACAAGTTGTAGCTGTTGAGCCTTTTGATTCGCCGGTACTTTCCCAGGGGCGTTCAGGCCCCCATCAGCTTCAGGGTATTGGCGCCAATTTTGTACCCAAAGTGCTCAATACCAGCGTCTATAATGAAATCTTCCCTGTACACCATGAAGATGCTTTTGCCACAGCGCGTGCCGTTGCTAAGACTGAAGGGCTTTTGGTAGGCATTTCTGCCGGTGCTGCTCTCTTTGCAGCGACGCAAGTCGCCTTAAGGCCGGAGAATGCGGATAAGTTGATCGTAGTGCTTTTGCCTGATACAGGTGAAAGATATCTTTCCACACCGCTTTTCACGGAAGAGTAGATTAAAATTAGTCAGGCCCGCTAGAGCCTTTGAGGTTGGTGGGCCTGTTTTTTTATGAGTTAGTAAAATTAGCAGATCCCTTTGCCGAATAAAAAAGAAATCCATACCGGCAATATTAAGCAGGATAAAGAAGATTAAGGTCAAAATATTTTAAGCAGTAAAAGATGGGAAGCAGTAAGGAGGTAAGGTATGGCGAAAAAAGAGCAAGTATTATTAGGCATGAGCGGTGGTGTGGATAGCTCCGTTTCCGCCATATTTTTACAAGAGCAGGGTTACGAGGTCATCGGCGCTACGATGAAACTTTGGACCGATGAAGCCAATCCCAATTCTCCTGCCTGCTCTGCCCCAAGTGCGGCCTCTGATGCCAAACATGTTTGTGACCAGCTAGGTATAATTCACTATACATTTGATTATAGCCGGCAATTCCGTCAGCATGTGATCGAAGATTTTATCTCTTCCTATGCCGAGGCCCGCACTCCTAATCCCTGCGTCGAATGTAACCGTTATCTCAAATTTGGTCTCTTGGCCGAGGAAGCTAAAAAGATGGGAATCCCCAAACTTGCCACCGGTCATTATGCAAGGATCGAGTTTGAGGAGGAATATGGTAAATATGTTTTGAAAAAGGCCCCTATTGCGGGCAAAGATCAAAGCTATTTTTTATATGCCATTCCTCGGCAGCTGCTTCCCCAGATTATTTTTCCGCTGGGGAAAATAGAGGATAAGAGCCAGGTGCGAAGAATTGCTGCCGAACATGGTCTAAGGATTGCCCAAAAGCCGGAAAGCCAGGAGATATGCTTCATCTCCGATAATGATTATGGAGCATTTCTTACGCAGAATTTATCGCAAATCCCTGCCGACGGTGATATTGTTGATACTAATGGAAAAGTTTTAGGACATCATCGGGGACTGATTCATTATACAGTCGGGCAAAGGAAGGGCTTGGGCATTGCCGCGCCGCATCCCTTATATGTGATTGCTTTGAATAAAGAAAAAAACTCTTTGATTGTGGGAGAGGAAGAAAAGCTCTATTCCATGACGGCGCGGGCAAAAAATCTCCGATATCTTTTGACCGATAGGCTGGATGCTCCCCTGCGACTGCGGGCAAAGATACGTTACCGTTCACCGGAGGTTGAGGCTTTGGTTCGTCCTTTGGGTGATGATTTAGTGGAAGTAGAGTTTGCCGAAGCGCAAAGGGCGGTCACCCCCGGGCAGTCTATCGTGTTTTATTTAGGGGACTGTGTATTTGGCGGCGGTAAGATCATATAAATAAAATACTTTAGTAAAGTGGTAGCTGAGACTTTAATTTAGGTCTCAGCTATTTTTTTATGTTAATTTATGAAAATTTCCTCGGACAAGATAAGGCATAAAGCTATTTATGTAGAGCAGCGCTTGTACATGCTGCATATAATGTACAAGAAGGCAACGCCTTCTCAATAACTCTTAATTTAAAGGAGGATAAAAATGAGTAGAAATCGTTATCAGAATGATTGGCCATGGGAAAATAATAATGATACATGGCTTCGTGATTCTGAAGATATAGCTTATGATTCTTGCCAGGTTCGCCGTCAAGGTCCTACGCCTGAGCCTTGTCCACCGCCTTGCCCGCCATATCCTAAGCCTTGGCCACCGCCATGCCCGCCGCCATGCCCGCCATGTCCACCTTGTCCAAAACATGATTGTTGTGATAAACATGATTGTTGTGATAAACACGATTGTTGGCCGAAGCATGGATGCCCATGGCCACCGCCATGCCCGCCTTGGCCGCCATGCCCGCCTTGCCCTAAGCCCGAACCGCGCAAAGAAGTTACGGCTCATTCGGCGTTTGCGGCCAATACCACCGGACCAACATTGACATTTGTCGGAGGCGTCGTCGACGTACCTCTGCCGAATAATCAAAATATAGGTCGCGAGATTACGGTTAATGCTACCAATACCGTATTTACTGTAGAGGATGCTGGTAGATATTATATTACTTACCAAGTCAATTTTCCTACCGCATCGCTGGTAAGATCGACCATTTTGATTAATGGTATAGCTTATCCCGCTGCTACAGTAACCCCCTCTGCGCCTGTTGTCCAGCTTAATAATGATGTGATTGTGACATTGCCTGCCGGATCGACCATTGAGTTGCAATTGTTAAGTACTACGCAGCCAACTGTTACTCTTACATTTCATGATGTTGCTGCAGCTCTTACCATCATTAGGTTATCCTAAGCTATTTGGACAACTGTATAAGGCTAATAAGAAATAGAGAGTTTATACTACCTATTTCTTTTAGTAATTATCTAAAATAAAGAAACCGAGCTTGATGCTCGGTTTCTTTATTGAAAAAGCGTTAGAATGATGCGAAGTAAAATATATGCTGGTTTTACTGTTGCTCTATTTAGCAAAGTCTATCCAAGTATCTTTGCCAGGTCGGCCTCCGGTGTGGAAATAGGTGTAATATTGAATTTTTCCACCAGGATGTTGAGAACATTTGGCGAGATGAAAGCCGGAAGGGATGGGCCAAGATAGATATTTTTTACTCCTAAGGCCAGCAAGGTGAGGAGGATGCAGACAGCTTTTTGTTCATACCAGGATAAGACGAGAGTCAGAGGTAAGTCATTAACTTCACATTTAAATGCTTCGGCTAAAGCTAAAGCTACCCGTATAGCGCCATAAGCGTCATTGCATTGGCCCATATCCATGATGCGTGGCAGACCACCGATCGAACCCAAATCAAGATCATTGAAGCGGTATTTACCACAGGCTAAGGTAAGGATGACTGTATCTTTCGGAGTCTGTTTGACGAATTCGGTATAATAATTTCTGCCTGGGCGGGCACCATCACAACCACCAACGAGGAAGAAATGACGGATCGCGCCGGATTTGACTGCTTCGATAACTTTGTCGGCGACTGAGAGGATAGCTCCCCAGCCAAAGCCGGTAGTTAAGACACTGCCGCCATTGATGCCGGTCATCGGATGGTCTTCGGAATAGCCGCCAAGTTCCAGAGCTTTTGCTATAATGGTGCTAAAATCTTTGTCATCGCCTATATGCTTCATGCCTGGGTAAGAAACAACAGCGGTGGTGAAAACCCGGTCAGCATAGCTTTCTTTGACAGGCATAATGCAGTTGGTGGTAAAGATGATAGGTGCGGGAATCTCGGCAAGTTCTTTTTGCTGATTCTGCCAGGCAGTGCCAAAATTACCTTTGAGATGCGAGTATTTTTTTAATTCTGGATAGGCGTGGGCGGGGAGCATTTCCCCATGGGTGTAGATGTTGATGCCTTTATCTTTGGTCTGTTCAAGAAGCAGCGCCAGGTCATGCAGATCGTGTCCGGAGATAACGATAAATGGGCCTTTTTCTATTGTGGTACTTACTTGAGTAGGAGTAGGAGTTCCGTAGGTGGTAGTATTGGCTTTATCCAAAAGGGCCATGCAATCAAAGTTGACGTTCCCCAGCTCCATAACCAGACCCAGTAATTCATCAACGGACTTTTCTTGAGCTAAGGCGCTTAAGCCTTTGACTAAAAAGGCATATACTTTATCATCAGTATAACCCAGTATCCTGGCATGATGAGCGTAGGCAGCCATACCGCGCATACCTGTTAGGAGAAGGGATTTAAGCGAGCGGATATCGGCATCGGCTTCTTCCCATATCTCTGCCAGGTCCATGGGATGGTTGGCTATGCCTTTGGCATGGGCAGCTATAGCGGCTTCAGTCAGGGTGATCTGTACTGCAATCTGTTCTTCATCAAAAGACACATTGGTAAGTGTAGTAAAAAGGCCGCTATCAATTAATTTACCTAGTTCCGGGGTCATCGGTTGATCGTTTACAGTCAGGGCCAAGGCGATGAGAGTACCGGTCAGCTTGTCCTGTAATTTGGCTGTGGAAGCTTTTTTGCCGCAAACACCGGCTACTGTGCAGCCTGTTCCTTTGGCGGTTTGTTCGCATTGATAACAAAACATTTCTGACATGAGAATACCTCCCTTAATTTTCTCTAATTTCTAATCTTCTACAATACTTCCGTCAGTGGCGAAAGTTACGACTTGCCAGGGTATCATCTTGCCGCTGTTTTGCAGGGCAGTAGTTGTCGCTTTAACGATGCCTGAACAACAGGGTACTTCCATGCGGGCGACGGTGATGCTTTTGATATCGTTATGACTGATGATTTCGGTCAGCTTTTGGGTATAATCCCCTTCGTCCAGCTTAGGGCAGCCGATGAGCGTTATTTTGTCTTTCATAAAATCTTCATGGAAGGCTCCATAGGCATAAGCACAGCAATCGGCAGCTATCAAAAGACGGGCGTTGTCAAAATAAGGGGCGTTTACCGGTACCAGCTTGATTTGCACTGGCCAGGAATTGAGGCGCGAAGGTGAAGCAACTACATTTTCCTGCGTGCAAGAGGCGACAGGTTCCGGCTTATGTGCGATAGCTTTAGCATGTGTGCCGGGACAGCCGCAGGGCAAAGTTTCCGGCATAGCGGTAGCCTTGCCTTCTTTACTCTTTTTGACAGCAGCTTCATCATAGTCCGGTGCTTCTCGTTCTTCAAATGAGATAGCGTCAGTGGGGCAGGCTGGTAAGCAGTCTCCCAAACCGTCACAATAATCTTCGCGTAGGAGTTTCGCTTTTCCATCTACCATAGCAATAGCCCCTTCATGGCAGGCCGACGCGCATAGTCCGCAGCCGTTGCATTTTTCTTCGTTGATCTTAATGATCTTGCGCAGCATATTATCAACTCCCTTGCTTTTATGGCTTGAGTATACTAAAATAAAAAATAAATATCGGTTGTATTTACAACAGAGGTGATAAACATCAAGAAATATTTTCCAATCTTTTCTAAGGTACCACTTTTTAAAGGTATAGTGCCTGAGGACCTGGAAACTATGCTTGCCTGTATAGGCGCTTTTATCAAGAAATACCATAAGGATGAAGTTATCTTCATGTCCGACAGCCCCATTGAGTATGTAGGGATCGTCCTGGAGGGCAGCGTCCAAATGGTCAAAGACGATATCAAAGGCCATCGCAATATCATTGGCAATTTTCAGCAGTCGGAGCTTTTTTGCGAGGCTTTTGCCTGCGTGGGCATAAAACAAAGTCCGGTGACTGTTTTTGCGAGTGCGGATACGGTTGTACTATTCATCCATTTTAAGAAGATCATCAGCCACTGTACCTCCGCTTGCGCTTTTCATACCAGGCTGACAGAAAACATGTTGCGCTTAATCGTTTTTCAGAATCTCTATCTCAATGATAAGCTGGATTGTATAGGCCGTAGGACAATCCATGATAGGGTGGAGGCTTTTTTGATGCTACAAAGAGAACGTGCGAAACAAAACCCCTTTGATATCCCATTTAATCGTGCCCAGATGGCTGATTATCTATGCGTGGACCGCAGTGCCCTTTCGGCTGTCTTATGCCGGATGCGTGATGAGGGATTAATAACTTTTAATAAAAACCGCTTTGAGCTTTTAGATGGTTTTGGGGATTAAATTAAAAAATAATAAATATAAGCACTGCCGTTTGCAAAACGACAGTGCTTTTTTATATTTTCGTATAAATTAAGGCCTCTAGCGGAAAAATAGAAAAAAGTCTGCAAATAAGGGGGATTCATATGTTTCAAGAGCAATTACAAGGGCAAAAACCACATAAAAAATGGAAAATTCTATTTCGACCACAGGCTTTGCTTTTGTTAGGAATATGTATTTTAGTTGTTTTTTCTTCATTGAACTTTCAGCAGGTAACGGAAGCTGTTGTTTTAAAGCAGGGCAGCCAAGGGCAGGAAGTGCGTGACGTGCAACAGAAGCTCAAGAACTGGGGTTATTATACCGGTAGCGTTGATGGCGTATATGGTAGCGCCACCAAAGATGCTGTAATCTATTTTCAAAAAAGCAATGGACTAACCGCTGATGGTGTTGTTGGTGACAGCACCTTTAAGGCACTTGGCCTGCAAAAATATACAACTTCTACATCTTCTACATCAACCAAATCTACTGCTTCAACCGGAAATCCTGATATAACTTTGCTAGGGAGGGCCATCCAAGGGGAAGCGGAAGGAGAGCCTTATATCGGCAAAGTGGCAGTGGGGGCGGTATTGATGAACAGGGTGGATAGTCCCGACTTTCCAAAAAGTTTGAGCGGCGTGGTTTATCAAGGGCTAGCTTTGGAATCGGTAGCTAACGGCAGAATAAATACTGCCGTTAATGCGGATTGTCTTAAGGGGGGCTAGGATGGTTATAATGGGTGGGGACACCACTCTACACGTCTTCTT
>Ga0074197_1000317_pt1 | contig 65198 bp, 70 predicted proteins | sample EPASupsiteSAE305_FD_64526 | JGI IMG/M metagenome (GOLD analysis project Ga0074197, IMG submission 64526) | Bioremediated contaminated groundwater microbial communities from EPA Superfund site, New Mexico - SAE3-05 reassembly with SPADES | ecosystem: Environmental > Aquatic > Deep subsurface >... | reverse complement strand
AGTTTGGAGATTAAATGAATTAACTAAAAATTAGTTAATCATAGCCTTAACATTTTTTTCATCAACTTTAGCAATGACTTTTGGTCTATGTTGCTTTGTACGAGTCGCTGAATCTTGTTTTGTTAAGATATGGCTTCTAAACGCTGTACCGCGTTTAACTGTACCGTTTTTCTTAACTTTGAAACGCTTTACAGCGCCTTTAACAGATTTCATCTTTGGCATCGAAACTCCTTTATAAATTGGAGCGCAATTATACCCAAATATTTTAAAATTTTGCTATACTCACACCATGAATTCTATTAAACACATTAACAACGCACTGCAAGATTTAGACAAAGAGGTCGAAGCCGTTCTTTTAGACATGAGCTTGCCAATGAATGAAAAAGATAATCGTATGCTCCCGCTGCTTCAGCAAAAAAGAGTTTTAACACAAACGCTAGAGGATTTGACTTACTTAAAAAATAATCCGCCAAAACCAAATCAGGCATGCGGGATTTCTAAGCATAGAAAAGATTAAACTCTGTTTATTACTATAAAGGGTTGATTATTTTTGTTTGAAGAAATTTAGTAAAAGCGTTGTCTTAAAAAGACTCCTCTCCAGATACCTGCGGCACATAACACATCAAGGCGTGCTGCTGTATTCCTACCCTGACACAATATCTCAAGGCGCTATTGCACAGGTCTAAAGAGAAGCGACGGAATTATAGCTAAAAAAGCTAAAATAACAAAGAGCTAAAGCGAAATTGTCCTAATTGCACTTCTGATAGCCTTATGATAACTCTCATACTCAAAATTGTTCTTTTGCTCGGCGGCGGCAAACTCTATCTCTTTTGCCATCTCATACACTTCGCTAAACCTAAGATTTCCTGCACTTCCTTTTATGGCATGCGCATTTAATCTTATATTATGGTAATCTCTTGTGTTTATAGACTCTTTAAGAGTATTTAGAATAGATTCCGTCTCTTCAAAAAAACTAGCAATAATTAATGGAATATGTTTTGGTTTAAGCCCTATTGATATTGCCATCTCTTCATGATTTATACTTGAATAATCTGCATCTAAAATAGGCATATCTACACTCCCGTCTTAATTTTTTTAATATGATTTTAGCATAAAAAATAACAATTTCGATACAATGTTGTATGTTTTATATAGTAATCGCACTAAAATCGGAAGCACAGGCATTTGTTGATAAATATAAATTAACAAAAACAAGATGCGGTAATTTTACTCTTTTTACAGGCACAAATTTAAAGCTGATTGTTAGCGGCATAGGTGTTGATAATGCAAGAAATGCAACAGGTTCTATGATAGAAAGTTTCAAACCGCAAAAAAGCGATATTTTTATAAACATCGGTATCTGCGGAGCAAATAAAAAATATAAAATCGGTGAGCTTTTAAAAATAGGCTCTATAATATATGAAGATAAAAAATATATAATTGATGAAAATATTTTAAATGCGCTTACATGCAAAGAGAGTGAAGTCTCACAAGATTTATATGAGATAGTCGACATGGAGTCTTTTGGTTTTTTCACGGCGACAGAGGAGTTTAAAAACCGCTATATCTATAAAGTGGTAAGCGATCATTTTGAGCCGCAAAAAGTGACAAAAGATGGCAGCAAAAAATTGATTTTTAGTGCAATCAATGAGATTATGAGAGAGGTTGGAGCTTGAAAAAGGTTGTAGTAACTGGTGCAAGCAGCGGCATAGGCAAAGAGATAACGGCAAGATTGCTAAAACTAGGGTATAAAGTAATCGGTATTAGCAGAAGTATCAAAAAAGATGATTTCGAGAGTGAAAATTTTATACCTCTTGAAGCAGATTTGTCAAGTGAAGCTTCAACCGTTGCAATATGTAAAAATCTCTCAAACGAAGATATCTATATGCTAATAAATTGTGCAGGTTTCGGGAGGTTTGAACCGCATGAGGAACTCGGTGCAAAAACCATTACGGATATGGTCTTTTTAAATCTTACCGCTCCTATGCTGCTTACAAACGCCCTGCTTCGCGATTTGAAAAAAAACAGTGGTTATCTAATAAATATAAACTCCATAGAAGCTCTAAAGTCAAGTAAATTTGCCGGGGTTTACAGCGCTACAAAAAGCGGATTAAAAGCATTTGGGGACTCTCTTTTTGAAGAGACGAGAAAAAGCCCGCTCAGCGTTACAAATATAAACCCCGATATGACACAGAGCAATTTTTACAGTGAGCTTAGATTTGAGACAAGCGTGCATGAAGATGAAAAACTTTTCGCATCCGATATTGCCGATGCTCTCGAGCATATACTTAGCATGAGAAAAGGCGCAGTTGTGAGCGAATATACTATTAGAAGTTTGAATTTCGGGATAACTAAAAAAAGGTAAGTTTGGTATAATATTAGAAAAAAGGAGCTTTTATGGGTGCAATAAAACTTGATGACATTCCACACTATACTTACGATGACTATAAGCTTTGGAGCGGTGAGTGGGAACTTATATACGGCGTGGCATACGCCATGAGCCCTGCTCCGATGATAGAGCATCAGAGTATTAGCTCCAATCTCAACGAAGTGAAGCAATCTAAATTAAGCTATGAAAGAATATCCAATCTTTTAGAAGTATGAATATCAGTAGAACACAAGAAGTCGAGATTTTTCTTGATTTGCTTCATCGAAGCCGAGGTTTCATTTTTTAGAGTATGCATCAAACTGACTGCCTCTTTTAAGAGATAAACCGCTTCTTCTATCTCTTTTTTGTCTTTCAGTTGCGGAAGATTATCCATTAACTCATTTATAGCATCCGCATTCTTCTCGATAATAGCTATTTTTAACTTATTTAGCCACATGAGTAGTTTCTCTCCAAGCCTCTAAAAGCCCTTTAAAAACATTACTTACCTCATCAAGTTTTACCGTATCTTTTTGGATATTAGCCGAATTTAAAAGCTGAATCTCATAGTTATAGAGACCTTGCAAATAGTAAGCAACTTTCCCATATTTAAAATCCAAAGTTGAAACAAGCTCCGTAATAAGAGCAATCGAACGATTTATCCAATAAACTTTTTTTTCAATATTGCCATCTTTGATAGCTTTCTTTGCTTGGGCATTAAAACGAAGAACACCCTCGTACAACATCTCTATAAGTTTTTCCGGTGACTCAATCCCGACATTATTTTGTGCATAAATATTATGAGCTACATTTCCATACATTTTAAATCCTTTTTCATTCTCTTTATCAATTTCATTCATTAATAGCAAATCGGCTAATTTAGGATTTGCTTTAATTTTTATCACCAATTCAACTTTTTATCGCTAATTGCTATTTGTTTGAGCATTTGCCATTTCTGTAAACATCGACGAAGCACTGTTAATTTTACTAATGATTAAATCATACGCAGCATACTGTTTTTTAAGTATCTCATATCTGGCATCTAGCCTCTCGGTTGCTTTTGTTTTTCTTTCATTAAGCTCCGTGATTGTCTCACTTATAGAACTCTCAAGCTCGTCAAGTATCTTATTACTATCCGTATATGCCTTAATTGTTGTTGACATTTCAGCAAACGCCCCGGTAAGCGTAACTGTAGAAAGATCAGCTTTTGTAAATGTTCCACCTGAAAAAAACGCTTTTACATTATCCGCATCTGCATCCATTTCACTATTTAGCGTAGTTTTGTTTACACTCATTTTTCCATCTTTATCTACATCAAAGCCATAATCAGAAAGATATCCTACACCTTCCCCAACCGTTAAAAACATATCTTCAATGGTTTGTTTCATATTTTTAATGGTACTCTCGGCAGAAAAAGCCCCCCTGTCTTTTACATCTTTGCTAGTTTTAGTCGCCTTATTTAGTTCTGTGATAATTGAATTATATTTCTCCACAAAACTATCAACCTTTTTCATAAACCCTTCACGATCTTGCGTAATGGCAACTGTTGATGTTCCAACCTCTTTTAGTGTAATATCAAGTCCGGAGATAAGATCTGTAATATTGTTGCTTGTACGAGTAAGAGCTTGTCCGTTAAAAGTAAAATTAGCATTAAGACCGGTCTGTACGGCACTAAGTCCAGTAGTAAGCCGCGCATCTTTTAGCTGTGCGCTACTATCTGTTACGGTTATATTTTGAGTAGAACCCGTTGAAGCAGAGCTTATAAATAGACGAAAATCAGTTCCGCTCATCTGCACAACCGTCGCATCTACTTTATCTCCGGCAACATCATTAATGAGATCTTTTAGCCCATCTAGCGTTGTTGTCGCATCATAGTTGATTGTATAGTCTGTCCCGTCGATATTTAGATTTAGACTCCCTGCTCCATTGGCGATAGTCTCCGTTTTAGCAGTAAAAAGCCCAGATTCTTCCACCTGCTTTGTAGCAAGTTGCGTAACACCTAGCGTAAACTCCCCTATATCGCTGTTTGAAGCAGCCGTTACAGATACTGCCGTACCGGTAACGGTTGCTTTTCGCTCATCATAAAGAGTTTGAGTTTTTATGGCATCAATGCTATCAATAAAATTCTTCATACTCGCATCAATAACACCAAACGCATCCTTTTTCTTGGTTTCGCTTGTTATTTTTGTTGTTATCGGAGTTATATATTTAGAATCGTCTGCCTTACGCAACTGGTCTAAAACATCCTGAGTTAAAATGCTCGAGCCGACACCGAGTGAAGAGATACCCATAATAAATCCTTTTGTAAATAATCTTTCATTATTCTATAATATAGGAGATAAAATCGACAGATTTAAAAATTTATTTAGTGGTACTTTTTTTGCTATAAAAATATACCATTGACTTAAAGGATACGCGAGAGTGAACAATTTACTCCATCTTATTGGACGAACAAAAAAACTATTCACGGATGACATGAAAAATCATGAAAATGAGCTTGCAAAAATCATCTCTTTGTCGTCATTTCTCGTTATTGGTGGAGCCGGAAGTATCGGTCAAGCAGTGACAAAGGAGATATTTAAACGAAATCCTAAAAAGCTTCATGTTGTGGACATTAGCGAAAACAATATGGTTGAACTTGTGAGAGACATAAGAAGTTCTTTTGGCTATATTGATGGAGAATTTGCAACTTTTGCTCTTGATATCGGAAGTGTGGAGTATGACGCTTTTATAAAATTTGATGGAAAGTATGATTATGTGCTAAACCTCTCTGCTCTAAAACATGTACGAAGCGAGAAAGACCCTTTTACTCTTATGCGTATGATTGATATAAATATTTTTAACACCGATAAAACACTCAAGCAATCTATAGAAAATGGAACAAAAAAATACTTTTGCGTAAGTACGGACAAGGCAGCAAATCCTGTTAATATGATGGGTGCAAGCAAGAGGATTATGGAGTCGTTTGTAATGAGAAAATCACAACAGATAAATGTCTCAATGGCTCGGTTTGCAAATGTTGCTTTTAGCGACGGAAGTTTACTTCATGGATTTAATCAAAGAATAGAAAAACTTCAGCCAATAGTTGCTCCAAACGATATAAAAAGGTATTTTGTAACACCTGAAGAGTCAGGTGAGCTTTGTCTGATGTCTTGTCTATTTGGTGAAAATAGAGATATATTTTTCCCTAAACTAAGTGAGAATTTACATCTTATTACATTTGCCGATATTGCTATAAAATATTTAAAGAAAAAAGGTTATGAGCCTTATTTATGTAAAGATGAAGATGAAGCAAGAGAGTTAGCAAAAACTTTGCCGGCTCAAGGTAAATGGCCGTGCCTCTTCGCGCCAAGCGATACAACCGGTGAAAAAGATTTTGAAGAATTTTTTACAGATAAAGAAACTTTAGATATGAGTAGATTTGAAAATCTAGGGGTTATTAAGAATAAAGCAATTTTTGATGAGAAAAAACTCAATAACTTTGAAAAAACTATCAGAAGCTTTCAAAATAGATTGTCATGGACAAAAGAGGATATAATCAAAGAGTTTTTTAAGATGATTCCGGACTTTGCTCATAAAGAGACCGGTAAATATCTTGACTCAAAGATGTAATATGAAAAATATTGTTGATTTTATTAAAAAACTTTATACTACAAATGATTTTATACCTTTACATCAACCACGATTTATAGGTAATGAAAAAAAATACCTTATTGATTGTATAGATAGTACTTTTGTATCAAGTGTCGGCAAATATGTAGATACTTTTGAAGAAGAGTTTGCTAAAACTGTTGGAAGCAAATATGCAATTGCGACAGTCAATGGAACAGCGGCGCTTCATATTTCCCTGCTTTTAGCAGGTGTAAAACGAGACGATGAAGTAATTACCCAACCACTTACTTTTATAGCAACTTGTAATGCAATCTCTTATTGTGGTGCAAAACCAATATTTATAGATGTTGATTTGGATACTATGGGCTTGTCTCCAAATTCCCTAGAAGAGTTTCTAAAAACAAATTGTGAAATAAAAGAAAATAAGTGCGTCAATAAAACAACAAGAAAAATCATAAAAGCTTGTGTTCCAATGCACACATTTGGTCATCCTTGTCGCATTGTTGAGATAAAAAATATTTGTGATAAATGGAATATTACTTTAGTTGAAGATGCGGCAGAATCTCTTGGAAGTTACTACAAAAACAAACATACCGGAACTTTTGGAAAACTTGGAGCATTTAGTTTTAATGGAAATAAAATTATAACTTCAGGCGGTGGTGGAGTAATTGTTACTGATGATGAAGCATTGGCAAGAAAAGCAAAACATATTACAACTACAGCTAAGATACCGCATCCTTATGAATATGTTCATGATGAAATAGGGTATAACTACCGTTTGCCAAATATTAATGCAGCACTTTTGGTAGCACAATTAGAGCAGTTAGATAAGTTTTTAGAAGATAAAAGAGATTTAACCAAACAATATGAAGATTTTTTTTATAACCTAGATATTACATTTATTAAAGAGCCTGAAAATTCAAAGTCAAATTATTGGCTTCAAGCCGTAATGCTACAAGATAAAAAACAGCGAGATGAGTTTTTGGACTTTACAAACAAAAACGGTGTAATGACAAGACCGATTTGGCGACTGATGAATGAACTTGAGATGTTTAAAGATTGTCAAAGTGCAGAGCTAAAAAATGCAAAATATTTAGAAGAGAGAGTTGTAAATATCCCAAGTTCGGCTAGGGTGTAAGTGTTGGAATATAGCATATGAAAAAATCAAAACAAGTTTCAAAAAGCACAAAAGAGTCTAAATGAGCACAAATAAAAATATAGCTATATATTCAGATGGTGAAATAGAATTAAAAATATCTGTGGATGATGAAACAATATGGCTTACACAAAAACAGATAGCAGAGCTTTTCGATAAAGATGTAAGAACAATAAATGAGCATATAAAAGCTATATACAAAGAGGAAGAGCTGTATGAAAACTCAACTATCCGGAATCTCCGGATAGTTCAAAAAGAGGGAAATAGAGAGGTTGCTAGAGATGTTTCACACTACAATCTAGATGTGATTATATCTATAGGGTATAAAGTAAATAGTAAAAAAGCTACAAAATTCCGTCAGTGGGCAACAATAGTTCTAAAAAAGTATATCACAAATGGCTATGCAATAAATACTCATAAAATTACAGAGCAAAGATTATTAAATCTTGAAAATGATATGAAATTTGTAAAATCAAAAATTACAAACAATACATTAGAACTAAAACAAGGCATATTTTACAATGGAGAAATTTTTGATGCTTATTTATTTGTAGCAAATCTAATAAAAAAAGCAAAAGAAAGTATAATTTTAGTAGATAATTATGTAGATGAAACTACTTTAACACTATTTTCAAATAATCAAAATATAAAAATAGGAATATATACTCAAAATATTTCGAAGCAATTATTATTAGCAGTTGAAAAATATAATAAGCAGTATTCAAATATAGAATTAAAAAATTTAACTAAATTTTATGATAGATTTTTACTAATAGATAATGATGAACTTTATCATATAGGAGCAAGCTTAAAAGATTTGGGTAACAAAACTTTTGCTTTTAGTAAATTAAATATAGATTTAGTTGAATTTTTAGGAAAATTAAAGTGAAAGAAAAAATAGTTCTTATTGGTGGCGGTGGGCATTGTCATAGCGTTATTGATGTTATTGAACAAACAAATAAATATGAAATTATTGGAACAATAGATACTAAAGAAAATATAGGCAAAAAAGTTTTAGATTATGAAATAATTGCGTGTGATGATGACTTGGAAACTATTTTTGAAACTTGTAAAAATGCAGTGATAACTATAGGACAAATAAAATCAAATACAATAAGAGTTAAACTATTTTATAAATTAAAACAGATAGGTTTTAATTTACCTGTGATAATTTCTCCAATAGCTTATGTTTCAAAACATGCAATTATTGAAGAAGGAACTATTATTATGCATCATGCACTAGTAAATGCAAATGCAAAAATAGGTAAAAACTGTATCATTAACACAAAAGCTCTAATTGAACATGATGCGATAATAGAAGACAATTGTCACATAAGCACCGGAGCTATTGTAAACGGCGGTGTTATTGTGAAAAAAGATACATTTTACGGAAGCAATGCAACATCAAAAGAGTATATAGAAATTGATGGATTTATAAAAGCCGGGAGTATTGTGAAATGAAAAAAGTTTTTATCATAGCAGAAGCCGGAGTAAATCACAACGGCTCAATTGAGTTAGCAAAAAAACTTATAGATGCGGCAAGTCAAAGCGGTGCAGACGCTGTTAAGTTTCAAACATTTAAAGCAGAAAAATTAGTAAGTAAAAATGCCCTCAAAGCAGAGTATCAAAAACAGACGACAGATGGCGAAGAGTCGCAATTTGATATGATAAAAAAGCTTGAACTAGATGTAAATACCCATTATGAACTAATGGCTTATTGCAAGAGTAAAAATATAATGTTTCTCTCAACTCCCTTTGATAACGACAGTATAGAGCTTCTAAATAATCTTGGATTAGAAATATTTAAAATAGCAAGCGGAGAAATAACAAATTTACCATATTTAAGAAAAATCGGTGCTTTAAAAAAACAAGTTATTTTATCAACCGGCATGGCAGATATTGGAGAGATAGAAGATGCTCTTGATGTTTTAGCAGAAGCCGGAACAAAAAAAGAAAATATCACAGTTTTACATGCAAATACAGAGTACCCGACTCCTATGGAAGATGTGAACTTAAAAGCGATGGTTACCATAGGAAAAACTTTTGATGTAGCTTATGGATATAGCGACCATACACTAGGAATAGAAGTTGATATTGCCGCAGTTGCTATGGGAGCAAGTTGTATAGAAAAACATTTTACATTAGATAAAACGATGCAAGGACCTGACCACAAAGCAAGTCTTGAACCGGATGAGCTAATAGCTATGGTAAAAGCTATAAGAAATGTTGAACTAGCCCTTGGAAGCAGCATTAAAAAACCAAGCAAGAGCGAGATGCCGAATATGCAAATCGCTAGAAAGTCGATAGTAGCAAACAAGTCTATAAAAAAAGGTGAAGTCTTTACACAAGAAAATCTTGCCGTTAAAAGACCCGGAAATGGGATAAGTCCGATGAGATGGGATGAAATAATAGGTACTTTTGCAATCAAAGATTATCAAGAAGATGAATTGATATGAATGAATTAATCACTATAGACAATCAAGTTATACAAGATAAAATCTACACCATAAGAGGTGTGCAAGTGATGCTAGATGAAGATTTGGCACTATTGTATGGAGTTGATACAAAACAATTAAATAAATCTGTAAATAGAAATATTGAAAGATTTCCCCAAAAATTTAGATTTCAATTGACTGTGGAAGAATATGAAAACTTGAGGTTCCAAAATGGAACCTCAAGTTTAGATGATTCTTTAAGGTCGCAATTTGCGACCTTAGAAAAACAACATGGTGGTAGAAGATACTTACCTTATGTATTCACAGAACAAGGTGTATCTATGCTTTCAGCGGTACTTAGAAGTCAAACAGCAATAGACATGAGCATAAAAATTATAGACACTTTTGTAAATATGAGAAAGTTCATTTCTCAAAATGCCTCAATTTTCCAAAAAATAGAATCACTAGAAAAAAGACAAATAACCTATGAAATTAAAAATGATACAAAAGTAGATGCTATTTTAAATGCTATAGAAGAAAAAGGTATTCCTCAAAAACAACACATCTTTTATGATGGGCAAATATTTGATGCCTATCTTTTTGTAAGTGATATTATAAAATCCGCTAAAAAATCTATAAAACTCATAGACAATTATGTAGATGAAAGCACTTTAGTCTTATTTACCAAAAGAGATGCCCATGTAAGCATGAAAATATATACAAAGACTCCATCAAAACAACTCCAGCTTGATTTACAAAAGCATAATGCTCAATATCCAAAAATTGATATAGAAAAATTTGATCTATCACATGACAGATTTTTAATCGTAGATGATACGGAGATTTATCATTTTGGAGCTAGTCTCAAAGACCTCGGTAAAAAATGGTTTGCGGTATCAAAGATGGACATATATTCTTTTGATATCTTGGGGAGATTGAAATGAAACGAAAAATCTGTGTAGTTACAGGCACAAGAGCCGAGTATGGTCTTCTTTATTGGCTGATGAAAGAGATAGGAGCCGACAAAGATTTAGAGCTTCAAATCATAGTCACAGGCATGCATCTAAGTCCCGAATTTGGTCTAACCTATAAAGAAATCGAAAAAGAGTTTAAAATCAACAAAAAAATAGAGATGCTTTTGTCTTCTGATACTTCAGTCGGTATCTCAAAATCTATGGGGCTTGCTCAGATAGGTTTTGCGGAGGCTTATGATGAGTTAAAACCTGATATATTAGTTGTTTTAGGTGATAGATACGAGATATTTTCAGCGGTGAGTGCGGCGATGATTGCAAGAATTCCTATTGCCCATCTGCATGGCGGAGAGACGACGGAGGGAGCATTTGATGAAGCAATACGACATAGCATAACCAAGATGAGCCATCTTCATTTTACCGCAACAGATGAGTATAAAAACAGGGTTATTCAGCTTGGAGAAGAGCCAAATAGGGTATTTAATGTAGGTGGTATGGGGATAGAAAATATCAAAAGAATTAAACTCTTAGGCAAGAAAGAGTTTGAAGAATCTATTGGTTTTAAACTAAATGAAAAAAATATTTTAGTCACTTTTCATCCGGTCACTCTTGAAAATTCCACAGCCAAAGAGCAATTTCAGGAGCTTTTAGATGCAATTGATACTTTAGAAGATACAAATATTATTTTTACAAAAGCAAATAGCGACACTGAGGGCAGAATTATAAATCAAATGATTGATGGGTATATATCCAAAAACTCTCATAAAGCAGTTGCTTTTACATCGCTTGGGCAACTTCGCTATCTTAGCGCACTGCAGTTTGTTGATGCAGTAGTTGGCAACAGTTCTAGCGGTTTGGCTGAGGCTCCTAGCTTTAAGATAGGAACTATCAACATCGGAGATAGACAAAAAGGACGCATAAAAGCCCAAAGCATAATTGATTGCGAGCCTATACAAGATAGTATTTGTCAAGCTTTTGAAAAACTTTACACACAAAAGTTTCAAGAGAATCTTAAAACCGTAATTAACCCTTATGGAGATGGTATGGCAAGTGCTAGCGTTGTGCAAGAGATAAAAAAAGCCAATCTAGATTCGATTTTGAAAAAATCATTTTACAACATTAAGCTTGAGGAGAAAATGTGAGAACACGAATAATTGCAAAGCTGGATGTAAAGCCGCCATTTGTCGTAAAACCTGTACATTTTGAGGGTCTTAGAAAAATGGGAACACCTGCGGAACTTGCCAAAAAATATTATTTGCAAGGTTCTGATGAAGTGATGTATATCGACATTGTTGCTTCACTTTACCAAAGAGAGATTCTTTTTGATGAAATAGAAAAGACAGCCAATGAGCTATTTATACCGTTTGGAGTTGGTGGAGGCGTAAAAACGATTGAAGATTTTTCAAAACTTTTCCACGCCGGAGCAGACAAGGTTATCATCAACACTCACGCTTTGCAAGAAAATCCAAATATTATTAACCAAGCCGCACAAATTTTTGGAAATCAAGCCGTTGTTGTAAACATAGAGGCTAAAAAATGGGAAAATTGGTGGGAGTGTTATAGTGATTGCGGTCGTATTGGAAGCAAAAAAAATGTGTTTAAATGGGCAAAAGAGGTAGAGGAGCAAGGTGCCGGAGAAATACTGCTTCAATGTGTTGATACCGATGGCAGACAAAGAGGCTTTGACCTTGAACTTGCAAAAAAAGTAGTTCAAAGTGTAAATATTCCGGTAGTAGTAGGAAGCGGAGCCGGAAAACTAGAAGATATAAAAGAGCTTATAGAGTATGCTGCACCAAGCGGTGTAGCAGTAGCATCGCTTTTGCATTATAATAAATATACAATTAGCGATATAAAAGAGTATTTAAGAAACAATGGGATTGAGGTGTCAAAATGAGTATCACAATCGGACTTATCAACTATGGAATCGCCGGAAATATACATAGCATCAAAAAAGCTATCGAAAAAGCCGGAGGCGTGGTTAAAGTTATCAACACTAAAGAGGAACTTGATTATGTTGAAAAGATAGTTATTCCTGGAGTTGGAAGCTTTAAGGATGCGATGCAAGAGCTACAAAAGAGCGGTTTGCTTGAAGCGCTCAGAGTTACGGCTGCTACAAAACCGACACTTGGGATTTGTCTAGGTATGCAACTTCTCTCATCCATTGGATTTGAGTATGGAAAAACCAAAGGGCTATCGCTTATCAATGCAGAAGTAAAACCGATGTTAGTTGATGCAAAAGTCCCTCATATGGGATTTAACACGATAGAAGTTGTAAAACAAAACGCACTTTTGAGCGGTCTAGAAGGTGAGGAATTTTACTTTATGCACTCATACGAGGTTGTAAACTACACAAATATAATCGCATTGACCGAGTATGAAGGGCATAAGTTTGTCTCATCTATTCAACAAAACAATCTTTACGGAGTACAGTTTCATCCTGAAAAAAGCCGTGAAGCCGGTATCAAACTATTTAAAAATTTTATAGAATTATAGGAGAGGACAATGAGTGAACTATTTGGTAAATACGGACTTCCTCTTGAGGTAAAATTTTGCAAAAAATGCACTATGAACAACCAAAGACCATCTTCTACCGTTGAATTTAAACAAAAAGAGGGCGAGAAAAAGAGAACTCTAACTTTTGGTGACGATGGAGTGTGCGAAGCGTGCAGATATGCAGAGATGAAAAAGAGCATAAACTGGCAAGAGCGAGAAAAAGAGCTTTTGGAGCTTTGCAACAAGTATCGACGAAATGATGGCAGATATGATGTTATAGTTCCGGGAAGCGGCGGCAAAGATAGCGTCCAAGCGGCTCATATGCTCAAATACAAGTACAACATGAATCCAATCCTAATCACTTGGCCACCTGCTCTTTATACAGATATCGGAAGACGAAATTTTGACTCATGGCTGGGTGCTGGATTTGCAAATTATACCTATAACCAAAATAAAAAACTCCATAAATTTTTAACAAAAAACGCATTTTTAAATCTTGGTCATCCTTTTCAGCCATTTATTTTAGGGCAGAAAAATCTAGCCCCTAGACTCTCTGTACTACTTGACATTCCCCTTGTCGTCTTTGGAGAGAATGAGGCTGAATACGGAAACGCTATCGAAGATAATGAAAAACCTACAAGAGACCCAAAATACTACAGTGCCGAACTTAGCATAGAGGATTTAGTTTTAGGCGGAGTGCCGGCAAAAGATCTTATGCACGACTTTGGATTTAAACTCTCCGACTTGGAGGCATACTTTCCGGTAAATCCGTATGAAGTAGAAAAAACAGGAACGACTGTTCACTACTTAGGCTACTATGTAAAATGGCACCCTCAAGAAACTTATTACTACTCTATTGAAAACAGTGATTTCATGCCAAACGACCATAGAACAGAGGGAAGCTTTAGCAAATACAGTTCACTTGATGACAAGATTGATTGGCTCCATTACCACACAACAACCATCAAGTTCGGCATAGGAAGAGCAACTTATGATTCAGCTCAAGAGGTCAGAAACGGAGACATCACAAGAGATGAAGGAATAGCGCTAATAAAACGATTTGATGGAGAGTTTCCGGAGCAGTACATAAAAGATTGTTGTAACTATATGGACATTTCACTGCAACAATATCATGACGCGATAGAGAAATTTCGCTCACCGCATTTATGGAACAAAATAAACGGTAAATGGGAACTGAAATACCCTATTTGGAAAGAGAAAAACTGATGCAAAGTATCACAGACATAACCGTTTTATCTACCATCACAGTCAGAGAAGCTCTAAAAATAATTGATGAGAGTTCAAAGCAGATTTTGCTCGTTGTAGATAATAGCGGCAAACTAGTCGGTACGCTAAACGATGGCGACATCAGAAGAGGCTTACTAAAGGGTGTGGAGCTTGGAAGTGCTATTGATAGCATCTACTTTAAAAATCCTGCCGTTGCAAATATAAACGATACAAAAGAGAGCATTATTCGTTTAGCGACCGGCAAAAAGATTCATCAAATCCCCGTTGTTGATGCAGATGGACGACCAATCGGACTTGAAACACTTGATAGACTTATATCAAAACAGAGCAAAACAAACCCAGTAGTGCTTATGGCAGGAGGACTTGGAACAAGGCTTGGCGAACTCACAAAAGCAACTCCCAAACCAATGCTACCGGTTGGAAATAAACCGATTTTAGAGACAATAATTGAGAATTTTGCACAATATGGTTACACTAACTTTATCATCAGTGTCAACTATCTATCTCAAATTATTGAGGAGTATTTTGGCGACGGGAGTAGATTTGGAGTCTCAATCGTCTATGTGCATGAAAAAAAACGCATGGGGACAGCCGGAGCGCTTAGTCTAATGCGAGAATATTTAAAAGAACCGTTTTTTGTGATGAATAGCGATTTGATTACAAATATCAACTTTGAACATTTTCATAACTTTCATCTATCTCAAAAAACCATCGCAACTATGGGTGTGAGAAGTTATGATTTTCAAGTCCCTTACGGTGTTGTAAATATCAATAATGGCGAGATTTTATCTATTAGCGAAAAACCGACTTATAGCTTTTTTGTAAGCGGTGGAGTATATATGTTCTCGCCTGATGTTTTAAAACTTATTCCTGATGATGAATTTTTTGATATGCCGACACTCTTTGAGCTAATCATCGCTCAAGGAAGCACTACCGTATCTTTTCCTATACATGAGTATTGGCTTGATGTGGGAAGAGTAAATGACTATGAACAAGCCAATAACGAATATAGCAAGGTATTTTGATGCTCAACGATAAAACCTTCCTTGCAATCATTCCGGCTCGAGGGGGTAGTAAAAGGTTGCCCAGAAAAAATATACTTAATTTGGCAGGAAAACCTCTAATAGCGTGGAGTATAGAAGCGGGACTAACCAGTAAATATATAGATAACACGGTTGTTTCAAGTGATGACAACGAAATCTTATCCATATCTAATCAATATGGGGCGATAACAATCAAGCGCCCTGATGAGCTAGCAAACGATACCGCTACAACATTTGACGCTATAAAACACACCATTGACAACATAAAACCGTATGACTATGTAGTTTTACTTCAACCCACAAGCCCGCTTAGAAACGCACAGCATATAGATGAAGCGATTGAGCTGTTGATAACAAAAAATGCCGATGCCGTTATCTCGGTATGCGAGATGAATCATAGTCCACTCTGGAGCAATACGCTACCGGACAATGGGAATATGAATAATTTTTTAAGAGATGAAATCAAAAATAGACGAAGTCAAGATCTTGAAAAGTACTATAGACTCAATGGTGCTATTTATATTTGCAACACAGCCAAACTTTTAGAAGAGAAAACATTTTTTATCAATGATAATATTTTTGCCTATGTAATGGATAGAAAAAACTCTATTGATATTGATGAAGAAATTGACTTAAAAATAGCAAACTTACTGATGAGTGAAAAAAGAAACCTTGATGCATAAAATAATAACAATCGATCACTCCATACCATCATGCCATGATTTTGAATTAGGCATTGAACGAGAAAATCTTCTAAACTTTAAATACTCCTATAAAGAAAATATAGCTTTAAAGGGAATAGTTTTTATAATCTCAGGTTTTGGCGAAGATACGGCAAGCAGCTACCTTGATCACATAAGAGAGCATACAGCTGCCTCGTTTGATGTTGTCTGCATAAATGTTTTTTACCACTGTTTTTATGCCAGACCAAATAATGGCGCCAAATTATATCCTGATGAAACCGATGAAATTTTCATAAAAAAGTACTTTCAATATTATGATATTCCTTATGAACACGATAGTATCAACAACGCTCTCGGGCTACTAGATGCCAAAATTCAGCAGTTGAAGGAGGCGCATATTGTTACTGAAGATGCTAAAATCGTCATTCCTGCAACAATTTTTCCCGCAAATAATGAATATCAAAATTTTGGCATTATGCAAGCACTTGACCATCTAAATGTCTTGTCATTTCTTCAAAAAAGCTCACTAAACTTTGAAAAAAACTACTCTACTACTCTAGTTGGAAGTTCGCATGGCGGCTACATCGCACATCTTTGTGCCAAACTTGCTCCAAATAACATCGATTTAGTTATAGATAACTCTTCATATTTAAAACCTCCATACCAATACATAGTAGGCAGAGACTACAATAATGCTTCTCCCGAATATCTTGGAAATCATAGAAATCATCTAAAAATATATGCTTTTATTAAAACAAAATGGAGCCTAGACAAATCTTCTTCAGGTTACTTTTCAAACGATAGATATAGGATAAGAGATATTACTGATAGTGAGCATTTAAAACAATTATCTTCTATATCGAACAAACAAACAAAATACATCTCTTATCACTCTGCTTTTGATGCAGTTGCACCACTTGAAGAAAAAAAGCTCTTTTATAAAGAGTTAAACTCTTTGGGATTTGATGCAACACTCCATATAATAGACAGCGAAGAGTTTATAGATGCAAAATTTATAAAACATCTCAATCATGGCATGGATATGTCAATCAAAGAGCTTATAAATCGTGAACTTCCAAAGATATATCAGATAAAACCAACATCAGATAAAGCTCTTCATGGTATAACCTATGATTGCGACACAATGAGTTATAGGTTTGAATTTCATCATGATATTTTTTGTGGTCAAACTTTTAAAGTAAAACAAGATTTATCAACAGAAGATATCGCTCAAGAAGTTTTTCTACAAAATATTTCGTACTTCAAATATAATCAACCAAATATATATGAAAAACTAGTGGCATTTGACTCTGCGATAGAACATCAACTCTACAAAAATAGATATGAATTAATATACCAAAATGATTCTTTTGATGTTGTAGAACTCTCTACGAACAATCATCTTTATGCTTCAAGCAGCGAAGATTACGCGATTCAAGTATCAAAAAGTATAAATTATAACAATGATTCAAACCTTTTTAAAACATTTAAAGATATCAAAATTTCAGATGAGGATTTAAATAGCTATCAAAAACTAACTATCTACGATAATAATCTTAGCGGATGTGCCGATATCATTAACTATGTGCAGAAAAATCGAGAAAACAAAAAAGAGATGAAGAATATAGAAAAATTTATATTTTTTGGCGTTGGTCTTGGTTCTCACATTGTCAAAATTGATAAAAAAATATCTGCAAAAGTTTATTTGATTATTGAAGATGATTTGGAACTTTTTAGGCTTTCGCTTTTTGCTACAAAGTATTATGAATTGGCAAGTAGTAGCAAATTGATATTTTCAATATTTGACACAGATGCTGAATTTTCAAATAAATCCATTGCTTTTTTGAATATCAATTTTTATCAAAATCACTATATAAAATATTTTCAAATGCTCAATCAAAACGAAAAAAAGCTTCATCTCTTTCATCTGCAAATAGCGTCACAATCTCATAATTTATTTCTTTACAGTTCTATATTGGAGCAATATCTTAGACCATTAGATTATTTACATAATGGATTTAACTTTTTGAATATTTTAAAAAGTTATCAGCAGACATCACTTGGAACAAAACCGGTTATTCTACTGGCAGCCGGTCCATCTTTACAAAACAACATAGCATGGCTAAAAGAAAATCATCATAAATTTATAATAGTAGCACTCTCTGCTATATTAAATATTTTAGAAAGAGAAGATATAAAACCGGATTTTGTTACAAACTTAGATGGATTTCCGCAGAGTATTGTTCATTTTACAAAACTTCAAAATATTTCATTTTTACAAAACACCATCTTTTTGTTTTCTTCAAGAACTTTACGAGAAATCATAAATATTTTACCAAGGCAAAACATCTTCTTTTTTGAGAGTGGAACTACCTACAAAGAAGGGTTTGGCAATATGTCTGCACCGTGCGTCGGATCAACAACATATCTTCTGCTTATTGCACTTGGAATTTCCGAGCTATATCTTCTGGGGCTTGATTTGGCAATTGATAAAACAACAGGTAAATCCCATTCAGATGGGCATGAGTATATGCAGACACTAGATATTTCCACTTGCCACGAAGAGAGTGATACCGTATCTTTTAGAGATACACTTGTAACCGTAGATGGAAATTTTGAAGATACAGTTTATACAACATTGGACTTTTTTGCCTCTATCAATTCCATAAATGCTATTTCTAGTGGATTTAAAAAAGATACGCAAAATGTCTATAACCTAAGCAACGGTGCAAAATTTATAAATACTGTCTCCATCAAAGCAGAGGCGCTTCCCGTTGATTCTTTCATGGTTCTCAACAAAACAAACATACATAAAGAGATGATTGCAAAGCTCAACTACAACAGTGCTTCTACCCTTTCTAGTCAAGAACTTGTTGAAATTCAAAAGAGAGTTGAATATACAAAGTATATTAAAACAGTTATTACAGATTGGCAAAATTCAAATTTTATAGCTAGTGATGAATTTCTTGATTCATTTATACTTATAATGCATAAACTTTACTCCAATTCAAGGGAAGGAAGCAGTGATTTGGCATTTGTCTATCAAGAGTATTTTAAGCTTGTCTCCTCTTATATATTTGATTTTTTCAATATCAATAACCTAGACAATCTCAATTTCCATGCAAAAAACATTAAACAAATGCTTGTAATTCATCTACTAAATATTGCAAATTTATACATAGATGGTTTGCAGAAAAAATCAAAATAATAAAGGCTTAAAATGCAAGAGATAGAAAAATTAGCTTTGAGTACTTATGAAAAAAATTTAATCTATTTTTCAAATACCAATCCTCTTTTATTGAGAAAAATTCAAATTTTTGATATGGAAGAGCTTGAAATTCAACCAAAATATGATCTCGAATACAAAAATAACTATTTTGATGTTTTAGAACTCTCCAGTGGCTCGTACCTTTATGGAAGCGATTCCGATGAGTATGCAAAAAAAGCAGCAAAAAGTATAAATTTTAAAAAAGATACACTGCTTTTTGATGGTATGATTGATTATTTTGCGGAGACAAAACAGATAAAAGAGCTTAAATCTGTTAAAGAGTACAAAACTTGCAATATAAAAGATGTTTTACCGATTATGAACTATGCCATGAAACTTGCTCCAAGAACAACGACTATGAAAAAGATAGATAAATTTATTTTCATAGGCACAGGCATCGGCACTCATATCAGTGAAATTGATAAAAAAATAAGAGCTTCAGAGTATTTTATAATTGAGGATAATCTGGAACTATTTAGACTTTCGCTATTTGTAACCCCATATTATGATTTAGCCACAAATGCACATTTACATTTCAGTATAGCTCAAAATGAAAATGAATTCACCACTACTATGGCGAAGTTTCTTCAGGGATCATTTTTTAACAATAGATATATAAAATATTTCCATTTCTTAGCTCACTCAAATACAAAGCTCAAACTGATTCAAAACAACCTAGCAGCACAAAATCACCATGTATTTCCGTATGATATTCAGCTTGATAAGTTTTTAAAACCTCTTTTGAGAATTATAGATGGTTATAAAACTATCAATGTATCTAAAAAATTCAACGAACAACTCTTTGTGCAATATCCTGTTTTAGTTTTAGCCGCTGGACCATCTTTTAAAAAAAACATTGAATGGGTAAAAGAGAATCAAGACAAATTTATAATTTTAGCTGTTAGTGCTGTTTTAAATACACTTCATGCACACGGTATAAAACCTGATATTGTTACTCATATTGATGGAATTGACAAAGAGGCAAATAGCACTATGCATTCTATGATTCATTTTGATGGTTTTGATGCTAAAGAATTTTTAAAAGATACAATCTTTATTCTTGGTTCACATGCACCAAATGCCTTGATTGAGATGTTTAAAAAAGAAGATATTTACTTTATGGAAGACTCTACATTTTACTATAATGATTTTGGTTCATTATCCACACCATGCGTTGGCTCCACATCAGCTCTTCTTGCGCTATGGCTTGATTTTAAAGAAATTTATCTTCTTGGGCTTGATTTAGCTCTAAATCAAAAGACAGGTGCTACTCACTCAGGGGACCATCATTATAGCAGCACCTTAGATATAGTTAAAAATGATGAGCTAGATTATGTTATCTCATTAGGAAACAACACTATCCCTATTAAAGGAAATTTTGAAAAAATTGTTTATTCAACCCCTCTATTAATCACATCAGTACAGTCGCTCTTCAATAGCATTCCTGCAATAAAAGATGAATCGCAAAAAATTTACAATCTTAATCATGGTGCTTTTTTGAATGGTACAATTCCTACTAAGCTTCAAAATATATCTACTAAACAATTTCTAAATATCGATAAAAAAGCACTTTTCAATCAGCTTTTTGAGATTTTTGAACAACATTCACAATCGGGGATGAATCAAGTTGACTTAATTTCCATGGAAAAACGATTGCAAAATGCAAAAAAAATTCATCTTATTATAAGCGAATATGAAAAAAAGAGTTTCACTGATGAAAATAAATATATGTATGATTTGCTTGGCGTAGTCTCAGATATCCTAAAATTTCAAGGACGCGAAGCAAATAACTTAACCTCTGTCTTTAGTTCATTTTTTCAATATACCTTGCCATATATAATGGACATCCTCAATACAAAAGAGGTTACAAAAATGACAATACATCTTAAAAAGATTGATGCTATGTTTATTGATGGATTACTAAATATTGTGAATAAATACATAGAATTTATAGAGAGATTTTTAAAAGAGATGAGGATAGAGATAAATTAACTTTGGACAAGAAGCCCAAAGTTAAAATTAGAAACTATTGTAACAATCTTAACACATTTTGCTGAACGGCATTAGCCTGACTCATAGCATAAGAGCCTGATTGAGCAAGAATATTATGTTTCGCAAAGTTTGCAGACTCTTTAGCAAAGTCAACATCACGAATAGCAGATTCTGCAGCCGTAACATTCACTTGAGTAACAGAGATATTTCTAACTGTAGACTCTAATTTATTTTGAGCCGCACCGTATGTTGCTCTTTTTGCATCAACTGCAGAAATTGCAGCATCCATCAATGTGATTGATGCTTCTGCATCTACTTGACTTGAAACCGCAATAGTTCCAGCTGAACCACCAATTATGTTGGTTAAAAGATTTGAACCAAGAACAACACTTTGTGTTTCATTATTGTACGCACCAACATGAAAAATAAATGTTCCGGCCGTCGCTCCTGAAGTACCATCAAGAAGTTTAATACCATTAAACTTTGTAGTTGCAGCTATATCACTAGCTTCAGCTAAGAGTGCTTGAACTTCTTGAGAGATATAACCTCTTGAAGATGCATCTTGAGTATCATTGGCTGCTTCAACAGCAAGAACTCTAACTCTTTTCATAATGTTGCCGTACTCTTCCATCGCACCATCAGCAGTTTGGATAAGACCAATTGCATCATTTGCATTAGATATCGCTTGTCCAAGACCTTGTGATTGAGCTGCTAGTTTATTTGCTATCGCCAAACCTGCCGAGTCATCAGCCGCTTTGTTGATACGAAGACCAGAACTCAAGCTTGAGAGACTTTTATCAAGTCCGACATTATTATTTACTGCGTACTTATGTGCATTCATTGCACCGATATTTGTGTTTATTCTAAATCCCATGATAAATCCTTTTAGGGGCAAGAGCCTTACGCTCTATTTTGATTTTTTATCTTGGCTTCCATGCCAAAATCATATTACAAATTAATATCGACCATCAAAGCAAAAGCTTTAATGATCAAAACCAGAAAAACTACTGTAGCAATCTCATTACATTCTGTTGAACGGCATTAGCCTGACTCATAGCATAAGAACCTGATTGAGCAAGAATATTATGTTTTGCAAAGTTTGCAGACTCTTTAGCAAAGTCAACATCACGGATAGCAGATTCTGCAGCCGCAACATTCACTTGAGTAACAGAGATATTTCTAACTGTCGATTCTAGTTTATTTTGAGCCGCACCAAATGTTGCTCTTTTTCCATCAACTGCAGAAATTGCAGTATCCATGTGTGTAATCGACGCCTCTGCTGCAGTTTGAGTATTAACTGTAATGTTAGCAATCGCAGTTCCAACAAGGTTACTTACCATGTTTGTTCCAAGTGTAACACTTTGCGTTTCACCATTGTATGCACCGACATGGAATGTAAATGCACCAACATTTCCACCGGTACCATCAAGAAGCTTTATACCGTTAAACTTTGTAGTAATAGCAATATCACTAGCCTCGTTTAAAAGAGCTTGAACTTCTTGAGAGATATAACCTCTTGAAGATGCATCTTGAGTATCATTGGCTGCTTGAACAGCAAGAACTCTAACTCTTTTCATAATGTTGCCGTACTCTTCCATCGCACCATCAGCAGTTTGGATAAGACCAATTGCATCATTTGCATTAGATATCGCTTGTCCAAGACCTTGTGATTGAGCTGCTAGTTTATTTGCTATCGCCAAACCTGCCGAGTCATCAGCCGCTTTGTTGATACGAAGACCAGAACTTAAGCTTGAGAGACTTTTATCAAGTCCGACATTATTATTTACTGCATATTTATGCGCATTCATTGCACCGATATTTGTGTTTATTCTAAATCCCATGATAAATCCTTTTAGGGTAGAGCCTTTTGCTCTAGTTAAATTTTTATCTCAGCTTCCTTGCCTTGATGTTAACTAAATCGTCACTAAGGAAAATAACTTTAATTATTTTAAATATTTTTTTTAAAAAATCCGGCATTTCTTCTATTTATACTTTTTTTGCTACACTTCCAAACTTAAAAATCACTACACTATATATAATGTATAGCATATAGGAAAACTATTTGAACTTAATTATCGTCGAATCACCCGCTAAAGCTAAGACTATCAAAAACTTTTTAGGCAAAGAGTATGAGGTTATTGCATCTAAAGGTCATATACGCGACCTTCCAAAAGCTCGCTTTGGAATCACTATAGATGAAAAAAACCACCTCATTCCCGCATATAGCGTTGCAAAAGAGAATATGCCTACGGTGAAGCAGATTAAAGATTTAGCAAAAAAGAGCGATACGATATATATCGCGACCGATGAGGATCGCGAAGGTGAAGCAATAGGATGGCATATAGCCCATGCGATAGATAAAAATCCCGAAGAACTTCCAAGAATCGTCTTTCACGAGATAACAAAAACCGCTATAAACAATGCACTTCTTAATGCTCGCAAAATTGATATGAATATGGTAAATGCACAGCAGGCTCGCCGTCTGCTTGACCGTGTGGTGGGTTATAAACTCTCTCCTCTTCTTAGTTCAAAAATCCAAAAAGGACTCTCGGCAGGTCGTGTTCAGTCATCAACTTTAAAACTTGTCGTAGATCGCGAAAGAGAGATAAGAGCGTTTATTGCGCAAGAGTATTGGACGATTGATACGCTATTTAAAAAAGATATAGAAGCAACGCTCATCTCTCATAACGGAGAAAAACTCTCAAAACTCTCCATAGAAAACAAAACTACGGCAGATGCAATAACTGCAAGCGTAAAAAATGACTCGTTTATCATATCAAGTATTGAGACCAAAGAGAGAAGAAGTGCAACACCTCCGCCGTTTATGACCTCAACTCTTCAACAAGTCGCTTCAAGCAAACTCGGGTTTACTCCTAAAAAAACAATGATGGTAGCTCAGGTTCTTTATGAGGGTGTAAAAACTCCAAGCGGAACTTCGGGTGTCATTACCTATATGAGAACAGACTCGCTTAACCTTGCACATGAAGCTGTAAGCGCGGTTCGCGGTATCATAGAGAGCAGATTTGGAAAAAAATACCTTCCCGATGCACCTAAAGTTTACACAAAAAAAGCAAAAGGAGCGCAAGAGGCGCACGAAGCTATTCGTCCTACCATGTTGCAGTTTACTCCTGAAGTTGCACAAAGTTTTCTAAAAGCAGACGAGATAAAACTTTACCGCCTTATTTATGAGAGATTTATGTCATGTCAGATGAATGATGCTATTTTTGAACAACAAAGTATCATCTTTAGCGGAAAAAGCAACGAATACAGAGCAAGCGGACGAAAGCTAATTTTTGACGGTTTTTATGCACTTACGGGAGCAGAAGATAAAGATAAACTCTTACCTACTCTAAAAGAGGGTGAGGGCGCGGTTATAGAAAGCGTTAAACCTGAGCAACACTTTACGGAACCGCCTGCAAGGTACTCCGAAGCGGCACTTATCAAAAAACTAGAGAGCGAGGGAATCGGGCGACCATCAACTTATGCTCCGACAATTGCAACTCTTAGCAACAGAACTTATGTAACTATTGAGAAAAAGCAGATTATTCCGACAGATATGGCATTTACCGTAACAGAAATGCTAGAGAAAAATTTTGCAAACATAGTCGATGTAAGTTTTACGGCAAACATGGAAGAGAAGCTTGATGAAGTTGCAGAGGGACAAAATGATTGGCAAAAACTTTTAAGCGACTTCTACTTTCCGTTTGATGAAAAAGTCAAAGAAGGTAAAGAAAATATAGTATCGCTAAAAGTAACCAAACCTCTAGGAAGAGCTTGTCCTAAATGTGGTGAAGAGCTGCTTCTTCGCTCAGGAAGATTTGGAGAGTTTATCGCATGCAGTGCGTATCCAAAATGTAAGTATACAGAACAGGTTGAGGGTGAGAAAAAAGAGACTTCCTCCGGGGAATCAAGCGGTGAAATATGTGACAAATGCGGCAAAGAGATGGTACTAAAGAGCGGCAGAAACGGTCAGTTTTTAGCATGTAGCGGTTATCCTGAGTGCAAAAATACAAAAAGTATAAATGTTGAAGCAAAAGTAAGCCTTACTCCATGTCCTGAGTGTGGAGGAGAGATAAGCCTTAAAAACTCAAGACGCGGTCCGTTTTGGGGATGTGCCGGCTATCCAAAATGTAAATTTATATCCAAATTTGAACCGACAACCATAAAATGCAAGGAAGCCGGTTGTGACGGTGCTTTAGCACAAAGAGTCTATAGAGGCAAAGAAGTTTATGAATGTATCAAGTGCAAAGCAAGAACTCCTATAGAGGATATGAAGTAAAAAAAGCAATGAAGATAGGTATCATTTCCGACACGCACAAAAAAGTTAAAAAAGCTGCTCGTGCGATAAATGCTTTAATAAATGACGGTGCTGAGTTTATAATCCATGCCGGCGATATCGTTGAAATTGAAATTCTTGAAATGCTTAAAGAGAGCGGTGTAAGATATGTTGCGGTTTACGGAAACAATGACGCTCATTTAGCCCAACACCACTCAAAATTCAACTTGGTTCAAGAACCTTACTACTTTAGGCTTGCAAATACAAACTTTAAACTTATGCATCTGCCGTTCTACCTAATTCCGGATGCAGATGTAATCATATACGGGCACACGCATAAATCAAGCGTGGAGTTTGTAAACGATACTCTTTTTTTAAATTCAGGAGAAGTTTGCGCAAGAAACAAACCTATCTCCGAATGGGCAATGCTGGAAATAAAGGATAATGAGTTTATAGTAACGCTCTATAGAAGAACAAATAAAAGCGATAGTATTGAAAAGCAAGAATTTAACTTCAAAAGAGAAGAAAATGAATAAAGAGATATTTTTATGCTCGATTTGTAACATAAACAGCGGAACATGCAACGAAGATTGCAAATTTTGTTCTCAAAGCGTAAGGTATAAAGCCGACATAGAACGATATAAGCAAAAAGATATGACGCTTATCCTAGAGGAGGCAAAAACAGCTTATGAAAACGGCGCTTTAGGTTTTTGTCTAGTTACTTCCGATAAAGGATTAAACGATAAAACCCTCTCTTTTGTCTGCAGCATTGCAGAGGTTTTAACAAAAGAACTGCCAAAACTAAGACTAATCGCGTGCAACGGAACGGCAACACTAGAACAACTGCTCACTCTAAGGGAAGCAGGTATAAAGGCATATAACCATAATCTTGAGACCTCAAGAGAGTTTTATGAGCAAATCTGCACAACCCACTCTTGGGATGAGAGATACGAGACATGTAAAAATGTAAATGAAGCAGGTTTGGTTCTTATAAGCGGCGGTATCTTTGGGCTTGGAGAGAGCCATGAAGACAGAATCTCTATGCTAGAATCGCTAAAATCTCTAAACCCCTCATCCGTTCCAATAAACTTTTACCATCACAACAAAGCCTTGGAACTGCAGCCTAACCCTCTCACGGTTGATGAGGCGTTAGAACTTATACGATTAACAAGAGACACCGTTTCAGATGCACAGCGGATAATGGTTGCAGGTGGGCGAGAGCTGATGTTTGGCGAGAGACAAAAAGAGATTTTCTCGCACGGTGCAAACTCGATTGTTATAGGAAATTATCTTACAACAAGCGGGCGAGCTATTAGCAAAGATTTGGAGATGTTAAAATCTCTAAATCTTAATATTGCAAAAGCTGTATAGGCTGAATTGTGAGTAGTTCTGCACTTTTTATCGGGATAGCTCTCTTAATCGTAATGTCGCCTGTTTTTTCGAAGATTACAAAACTTCCCATAGTCGTAGTGGAGATTTTACTCGGTTCAATAGCCGTATGGTTCGGTTTTTTAGATACAAACAATGAGATTTTTAAATATTTGGCAAAGATAGGTTTTTTCTACCTAATGTTTTTAGCCGGACTTGAGATAAACTTAAAAAGTTTCGTTGCTCAAAAAGGAAAACTTTTAAAGAGTGCAATTGTCTATTTTATAACACTCTACTCACTGTCTATCGGGATATACATACTTTTTGATCTCAATCCCGTCTACATAGTCATCATCCCTATAGTATCTCTTGGAATGATTATGGCACTTATCAATGAGTACGGCAAAAAGTTTAAATGGCTTGAAATCGTTCTCATCGTAGGCGTAATCGGGGAGATAATCAGTATATCGGCTATCGTTATCTATGAGTCATACATACATAACGGTATAGGTTTTGAGTTATTTAAAAATATATCCATCTTTTTTATCGTGCTCTTTCTTATCTACCACTCTTTCAAACTTTTAAATATTTTGTTTTGGTGGTTCCCTGAGTTAAAAACGCTCATTATGCCCGAAGATGACTCAAAAGTGGAGAGTGTAAGAATCAGTGCCGCACTATTTATCGTACTTATTGCCATCATGAACATACTCCATATAGATATGGTTCTGGGTGCCTTTTTCGCAGGTATTTATATCGCTAACTTTTTTGAGCATAAAAAAGATTTACCTCACACTCTGCATAAAGTCGGATTTGGTTTTTTAGTCCCTATCTTTTTTATCTATGTCGGAACGACGATGGACTTAAATCTCATCTTTAGCACCGAGATTCTCTACCATGCACTACTTATTTTAAGCGCTTTGGTTTTTGTAAGAGTTGTCAGCTCATACCTTGCATACAGCTCACATCTTGATCCTGTCGAAACATTTCTCCTAGCACTCGGAGATTCGATGCCGCTAACCTTTATAATCGCCATCGCAACCATCGCCCATGAAGCAGCACTTATATCAAAGAATGAGTATCTCTCACTAATAGTAGCCGGTATGCTCTCAGGAGTAATCATCATGAGCTTACTAAAATTTTTAATCTCTTATATCTATAAAACAAAAGTCGGGTAGATAAAATGAAAAAATTAGTTTTACTGATTCTAGCGATTTCTCTTGCATTTTGTGAGGGCTACAAAGATTTTGCCAAAGAGATGGGGTATGAGACAAAGTACGAAACGGCACTGGAGATAGCAAAAAAAGAGAACAAAAATCTTATGATTTTAATTGTAACCGACTACTGTCCTTGGTGTAGCAAGTTTGAGAAAAAGACACTTAGCGATAAAACAGTAGATAGTGCGATTAAGTCCAAATATATCCCTCTTATTATCAACAAAGCAAAAAGCGATTTTCCAAAATATCTAAATGCTCCAATGGTTCCGGCGGTCTTTTTTGTAAAACCAAAGGAGCAAAAAGCTTTTTATGAAAATATCGGCTTTACAAATAAAGCTGACTTCTTAAATCTTTTAGAACAGTTGGAGTAAAGCAAAGTGCCTCTAAAAACTCATTGAGATTGCGAGGCTTGTCATTGCGAGCGAAGCGTGGCAATCTCGCTTTCCCGTCATCGAGATTGCCACGGCTAAAGCCTCGCAACGACATGATAGTCTCTAATTATTTTGTTGAATATAACAGGCTATTGCGTATCCGTGGTTTAGCCCAAGTGCTATGCTTCCGCCTGATTCTTGCGTTATGTCCCCTGCTACAAAAAGTCCTTTTATATTTGTTTCATAATTCTCATCATGTGCGGGTTTACCGTCAACTTCATGTATGCCCGAGTTTGCTAAAAATGCACTCGGAGTCGTTCCGCCGATAGCATAGATGACTCTGTCAAATATTTGCGGCTCTCGTTCGTTGAAAATCACTCTGACTCTGTCGCCCTCATCCTCTTCTAGTGAGTCTATATCCACTCCCAACATTGCCTCTATCTCTTTGTGCGCTATCGCATTTGCTATATCATTTTGATTTGTCGGATTTGCCCGTCTGAAACTCTCTCTTCTATAACAAATCGTAACTTCATTTTTTGCACTCAATTCAACCGCATACTCTATCGCACTGTCACCGCCGCCAACTACCAAAATTTTCTCATCCCCTACGCAGCTATCAAGCGTAAAGGCGACTCTCTTTTTGATTTCTTGCGGTATTTTATAATCCGGCTTATTCGGTTTTCCCATTCTGCCTATGGTTACTACTACATACTTTGCCTTAATGCTTCCGCCGCCGATAAATACTTCAAAATAGTCATGCATCTTTTTTATGCTTTGAACTTCCGTATGTGTTTTAAGCTCTACCGAGTGATTTTTCAAAATCTCATCAAAAAAATCTAAAGTTGTCTCTTTTGTTCCGTCTACAAAGTAGATTCTACCGTCAAGCTCAACTTTTTGACCCCTCCAATCTTTATCGACCCTTTTATTATCTTTATAATATTTTCTTATCGTAGAGTTGTGATTTTGGTCTTTTTCCAGTAAAACTATATCTCGAATTCCTTGCAGGTAACTCTCCACCGCCGTTGCAATACCTGCGGGTCCTGCACCTATGATTGCGAGATTGTATATATGACTCATAACTATTCCTTAGTCGTAATTGGGGCTATTTTAACACAATTAAAAAACAATCTAAATATATTTTATATTATAATTCATAAATTAAATCTCTTTTTTTGGAAAACCTCATTATGAACCTTTTTAACAATGCCTAAAATCGATAACAAAACATTCTATTCAACCGCAATAGAAAAATACGGCATAACGGCCAAGGGTGTAAACTGGCACTCAAAAGAGTCGCAAAAACTAAGATTTGACATTATTTTAGATATGCTGCCGCAAGATATGAGCAGATATAGCGTTGCAGATGCGGGGTGTGGATTTGGCGATTTGTATCTCTATATGTTAAAAAAAAAGAGAGCGCCAAAAGGGTATATCGGCATAGACTCTTTGGTCGATATGTACTCTATTGCGAGTGAGAGAACGGGTTGTGAAATTATAGTTGCGGATATCTGTAAAGACAAACTCCCGTCTGCCGACTTTTATATATGCAGCGGCGCAATGAATGTTTTAGAAGACTTTGAGACACATCTTTTTGTGCGAAACTGCTTTAACTCATGCAAAATAGGTTTTTTATTTAATGTTCTTCACGGCGAAAGAGAGAGTGAAACTTACAACTATCTCACAACCGCTCAAATAGAGCAGATGGCAACTGATTTGGGAGTTAAAGAGATAGTTTTTAAAGATGATTATATGCAAGACGACATAACGGTTATGTTTCTAAAAGAAGCGCTTAAATAATGTGTGCGATTTTTGGAATAATCGGCGAATATGATGAGCAAAAAGCGAAAAAAGCTCTTGGCACGCTTGCTCACAGAGGACCAGATTTTTGTGGTGTCGTGCAGAGAAAAAATCTCTTTTTTGCCCATCAAAGACTTAGCATCATGGACACATCGTCTGCTTCAAATCAGCCCTTAAAATATCAAAATATTTTACTCTCGTTTAACGGAGAGATTTACAACTTCAAAGAGTTAAAACAAGAACTATCAAGCGAATTTGACTTTAAAACACGAAGCGATAGCGAAGTCATCATTGCAGCATATCTAAAGTGGGGAGTCGAGTTTGTAAGTCATCTTCGCGGTATGTTTGCCATCGCCCTTTTGGATGACGAAACACTCTACCTTTTTCGCGACAGGCTCGGTAAAAAGCCGCTATTTTATCTATATGACAAGAGCTTTATTTTTGCTTCCGAGATAAAAGCACTTGTACCGTTTTTACAAAAAGTTGAGATGGACGAAGATGCGCTTCTTAGTTACTTGTCATTTTTAGCCCCTGCTCCGCCCTTTACTTTTTTTAAAAACATTAAAAAATTAGCCGCAGGAGAGTATCTTCTGTTTCAAAATGGACAATTAGAAGTAAAACGATATTTTGATTTGCTTGATGTTATGCCAAATCTTATTACCGACAAAGATGAAGCGGTTTTTTCAGTGCAAAAGATGATTGAAGAGTCCATAAATATAAGATTAAACTCCGATGTGCCCATGGCATCTTTGCTCTCAGGCGGAATAGACAGTGCAACCATAAATGCTTACGCCCTAAAAAACGGAGTCAATCTGCAAACTTACACTTTGGGATATCAAAATTTTACAAAATATGACGAGAGGCAAAATGCAAGAGAGAGTACAGAGCTTTTAGGAGTAAGAAACCAAGAGGTTGAAATCTCACAAAGTGAATTTTTAGATGCACTTGATAAAACTCTCAATACGCTTGATGAGCCGCTAAACGACCCTGCAGCAGTTCCTCTTTATCTACTCTTTGAGAGAATAAAAAAAGATGGTTACAAAGTAGTTCTCAGCGGCGAGGGAAGCGATGAACTCTTTTTGGGGTATCGACAATATTTCGAATTTTTGGACATTCAAAATCTTACAAAGCTTAAAAACAAAAATTGGTTAAGCGGTTATTTTCACTCAAATTTTTCTATGAACAGAGAGTGGGAACGATACAAAAGAGTTTTTGACGGCACCCTGCTCTTTCGCACCACGGGTGAGAATTTTACGGACTTGCAAAAAAATGTCGCTATGAGAAGAAATGTACGAGATAACGAGTCACTCAAATATTTAAAAAATTACAGAGATAGGTTTGAGGCTTCTTCGCACACGGACGAGAGTATGTGGTACAGCTACATCGACTTACATCTTTTTCAAGCAGAGCATTTTTTAACAAAGCTCGACCGTGTCAGTATGGCACACTCTATCGAGTCGCGTACACCGTTTTTAGACCACAAATTGGCATCTCTTATCTTTAGCATTGACCCAAAACTTCGCCATGGGGATGGAGTTACAAAATCACTTCTAAAGTCAGTTGTGGCTCCGCTTGTAGATGAAAAAATCCTCTCACGCAGAAAAAAAGGGTTTTCAAACCCATACATGGAATACATAATAGAGAGTGGGAAAATCGCTCTCATAAAAGAGGTGAATGAGCAAACCGGCATATTTAAAAGAGTTATTTTAGATGAGCATATACAAAAAGCCTCATCAGGAGGCTTTAAGCAACACATTTGGGGCTTATATGTTTTGAGTGTTTGGCTTAAAAAGTATCTATTATGACTACTCTTCAACTTTAAGCGAGCTAAGTGGAAGAAACTGTGAGATTTCGGGGTCATAGTACTCTATCTCACCGCTCTCAATATCGTAAACCCAGCCGTGAATTGCAACATCTCCGTTGTCAACCTTTTTTTTAACTGATGGATATGTTAAAAGATTTTCAAGTTGCGAAACAACAGATAGCTTCTCCGTTAAACGGTATAAAACATCTTTATCGGCATGTAAACCTAAAGCTAAGATTGCCTGTGATTTTGCACTCTCACCAAGTGTTAGCCATGTCTTAGTATGAACAAGCTCAGGATTGTTTGCACAACTTTTGGTATGAATTGCTTCTATCGCACCACACTTCGTATGTCCGCACACAATAATATTTTTTACCTCTAAAACGCTAACCGCATACTCGATAGCCGAAGCGGTTGAGTGAAAATCTTCATCAGGTTTATAGGGTGCAACAAAATTGCCCACATTTCTTACAACAAATAAATCACCCGGAGCGCTTCTGGTAATTAAATTTGGTAATACTCTGGAGTCTGAACAGCCTATATAGAGAGCTTTTGGAGTTTGACCTTTCTTGGACAGCTGCAAAAACTCTTTTTCATAAGCCTTAAAAAAACTTTTTCGAAAAAGTTCATTTCCTAAAATCATATTATTGTGTACCATATATAACTCCTTAGAAATTTTTCGAATTATAGCTTAAATAATTTTTCTTGCCGTTAAAAAAAGGTAATCTTTCCCCGTAACTATCACTCTGTACTTCTTTTGCTGCAGATATTTTTTACAAAAATGTATATCTTTTAGAACCAAACTAAGCTCACTGAAACTATAATTTGGAGCTTTTGCACCATAAACCATCTCGCCATCAATCCACCTGCAGTTTGGAAAACCGAGTATCATAGCTCCGCCGCTCTCTAAATGATTTTGGTAAATAGACATAAATGCGGCATTAAAGTTTATATTTCGGCTTTGCAGCGTTCCTATGGAGATAATCAAATCAAATTTTCCCAAATTCAGCTCTTCAAGCTCATTTATATCGTGACAAATAAACTCTATATTTTCATCCGCTAAGAAATCTTTTTTTGCATACTCTATCGCCGAAGCCGAGTAGTCAATCCCTACAAACTCAATGCTCTTAAACTCTTGCGCTGTAAGCATCTCTTTTATAACCATAAACTCATCGCCGCGATTTACGCCAAGGTTTAAAACTCTCTTTTTGCTCTTAACATCTATAAACTCCAGTGTCTTTTGATAATGGTATAAAAAGCTAAACTGCTTTGTTTTCTCAATCGTAAAAAACTCACTCTCTACGCCGTACTTTTCACTGCTTTTATCTTCGCTTCCATGAAAAGAGCTGTCAAGACAAAGTTTTTGAAATCTCAAAACAGTTGTTTTATCTTTTTTTATAGGAGTTAGCATCTTCATAAAAAAGAGCTGTGCCAAATCGACAAAAGCCTTATAACCGAAATTCTCTATATCGGAGTCTAAGAGCTCAACCTCAACAATTTCGCCGCCCTCCGCTTTTAGATTTTCAAAACACTCAAGTATCTTGCATGAGCTTTTTTTTCCTAAATCAACAACCATTATTCAACAGTGTTGTAAGAGCGGTCACCCGCATCTCCAAGCCCGGGGATTATAAATTTATCGCTGTTTAACTTCTCATCAATTTGCGCAATGTAAATATCCACTTCGGGATATGCAGCGCTGACTTTTTCTAAACCCTCGGGCGAGCCTATTATATTTAGCGTTATTATCTTTAGCGGTTCTCTGCCCTTGATTAGTTCTATCGCATCCATCATAGAGCCGCCCGTCGCTACCATCGGATCAACCAAGATAACGGTTTTTCCCTTGCAATGGGGCAATCTGTCATAATAAAGAACGCTTTTATGAGTAACTTCATCTCTCTTCATCGCTAAAAATCCTGCTGTTGCGTCAGGCAGAAGCTCTATGGCACTATCTAACATAGGCATACCGGCTCTTAGAACCGTTGCGACAATAATATTAGTTTCATCAATAGCGCCGAAACTCTGCTCGCCCTTCCATGTTGTTATACTCTTTTGTATTATGGGAAACTCTTTTAGTGCCTCATAAACAAGCTGTTTTGTAAGTTCCGCTATCGTGTGTCTAAAGCGAATAGCATCACTTTTTTGATCTCTTAGATGTGTAATCAATGTTTTTGTAACCGGATTTGAAAGTTCATAAACCACTGTTTTTCCCCTGTAAAACGAAATTAGCTGAATTAGATTGCTTCGTCGCTTTCCTCCTCGCAATGACTGTCATTGCGAGCCTCCAATAAGAGGCGCGGCAATCTATGTTTGTTAAGAAAGTTCAATTATTAAATTGTACTCTATTTTTTTAAAAACTCTTCGCTTTGTCTTGCCATCTCCAACTCCTCATCCGTTTTTATAACAAAAACTTTTATCCTGCTTGACTTCCTTGATATTAAGAGGGCATTTTGCTTGTTTGCCTCTTCATCTAGTTTGATTCCAAATATCTCCAAATCTTGCAAAATTTTTGCTCTTAGAGTGTGTGAATTTTCACCGATGCCTGCAGTAAAGACCAATGCATCCACTCTGCCAAGCAGAGCCATATAAGAGCCTATATATTTTTTAACTCTTCGCACCATCATCTCTATCGCCACTTTGGAGAGTTCATCATCTTTTTTTTCTATCTCTCTTAAATCAACAGTCCCGCAAACCCCTAAAAGCCCAGAGTGTTTGTTTAAAAGAGCGTCAACTTCATCTACGCTAAAGCCCAACTCTCTTTGAAGATAGATGGTTATAGCGGGGTCTATATCTCCGCATCTTGTCCCCATCATAAGCCCCTCAAGCGGAGTAAACCCCATGGATGTATCGACGCTTATACCGTTTTTTACGGCACATACACTAGAACCGCTTCCAAGATGAAGCGTTATCATATTTAGCTCTTTTGGATTTTTTTTCATCTCTTTTGCCGCTTCTTTCATAACAAAAGAGTGTGATGTCCCGTGAAAACCGTATCTTCTGATTTTGTGCTTCTCGTACATCTCGTAAGGCAGAGCGTAAAGATATGCCTCTTTTGGCATAGTTGCGTGAAATGCCGTATCAAAAACCGCTATTTGAGGCACATTAGGAGCTTTTTTTCTGCTAAGTGAAATCCCCTCCAAATTTGCTCCGTTATGAAGCGGTGCAAGCGGAATTAACCCTCTTATTTTCTCTATCACCTCATCATCTATAAGAGTAACACCGCAAAAATGCTCTCCACCGTGCACAACTCTGTGAGCTATTGCATCAAGCGATGAAAAGTGTTCTACGATATGATGCTCCCTTAAGAGCATATTTATCAACTTTAACCCCTCATGATGCGTATTCACGGTAGTTGAGAGTTCTATTTTTTCATTACCGTACTCAAATACACTCTTTGAGCTAGGCTCACCTATTTTCTCAACCAAAGCATGTGCCAAAATCTCACCGCTAGGCATAAAAAAAAGTTGAAATTTTATGGAGGAACTTCCCGAATTTATAACTGCTATCTTCATTTCTGCCCCGCTTGAATCGCAGTAATTAAGATAGTGTTTACGATATCGGCAACACTGCACCCGCGGCTGAGATCATTTACGGGTTTTTTTAGCCCTTGCAAAATCGGTCCTATGGCTACTGCACCGCTTGAGCGTTGAACAGCCTTATAGGTGTTGTTTCCGGTATTTAAATCAGGAAATATAAAGACACTCGCCTCCCCTGCTACCTTTGAGTTTGGAAGTTTTATCATCGCCACCTCTTTATCAATCGCCGCATCATACTGGATAGGACCCTCAATCTCTAAATCCGGTCGAAGAGATTTTACGATTTGCGTAGCCTCTCTTACTTTATCCACATCCTCTCCGCTTCCGCTCTCGCCCGTTGAGTAAGAGAGCATTGCCACCTTTGGTTCAATCCCAAAAGCAAGTGCGGTTGAAGCACAAGAGAGAGCTATTTGAGCGAGTTCGTCGGCATTTGGATTTTGATTAAGCGCGCAGTCGCCGTAAACCAAAACTTTTGTCTTTAAGCACATAAAAAATAGACTTGAAACTAAGCTAACATCTGAAGTGGTTTTTATGATTTGAAGAGCCGGTCTTATGGTATCTGCGGTCGCGTGAACAGCACCGCTTACCATTCCGTCAGCATATCCCAAATGCACCATCATCGTTGCAAAATAATTAGCATGTATCATCGCATCTTTTGCACCTTGAAGAGTCAAACCTTTCTCTTTTCTCATATCATAAAAAGCATCCGTGAACTTTTCCATTAGGTTTGATTTATAAGGGTCAATGATAGTAGCTTTACTTAAATCAAGCCCAAATCTTTGATAATTTTCTCTTATCTCCTCTTCGTCTCCCAAAAGTACGATATCCGCTACATCGCGGCGAAGAATTATCTCAGAGGCTCTTAAAATTCTCTCATCATTGCTCTCGGGCAAAACTATCTTTTTTCTATTTTGACGCGCCGTCTCAAAGAGTTTATACTCAAACATCATAGGAGTCATAACTTCGCTTTTTTGCGTCTGTATCTTTGCTTCTATGGCTTTTATATCAACACTGGAGTTAAAAAGCCCAAGCGCCAAAGCTATTTTTCTCTCACTGCTTGCTCTTAGTTTTGAGTAGATATGAGATAATTTTTTTACAGTTTGATAACTGTCGGTTGATACCGACAAAATAGGGATATTGTAGCTTTTTAACCCAGATATTATCTTTTGTATATTTGGGTGCAGCTCTATGTCGGATACAAGTAAAATGGCACTTATTTTTGGAAACTCTTTTGAGTAAAATGCACCTATAATTCCCAAAATGATGTCGGATCTGTCCGCCGGAACAATAACTAGATCATCCTCTTCAATGCAACCTAAAAAATTATCAACACCATGTGCGGCTATCTTAAAACCTCTGACAACTCTTGTGTTACAGTTTTCAAAACAGAGCTTCATTTTGGCGTCAAGTACCTCTATGACATCCTCAATCGTCGGTATATCCAACTCTTTTATCTCTTTTAAAATATAAATATTTGAGTCGTTATCCTTTAGCTTTTGTTTGAGTTCAACATATTCTTTATCATCAAACCTGCTTACAAATGTAGCAAAACGGGAACAGTCATGAGCCGATAAATTTTCATTCTCTATCAATATATTTTCGTAAATATCCTGCACTGATTTATCTTTTGCATTGATGATATTTATGATTGGAGAAGCAAAATTTTGCGCAAGAAGCATATTTAAATCATAATCTATCGTGGGTGTCAAAAATGCCCTTCGAATCCCCTCGCAAAGAACAAAATCATAACTCTCTTCCAGCTTTTTAAACTTCTCAATTAGCTCATTTATAAGCTCATCAGTGCGTTTTGATGCAATCATACTCTCAACATAATCTATATCAAAACCGTAAGCATCCTCATAATTCACATCAAGGTTATATCTCTTTGAAATAAAATCAATATCTTTGTCGCGAATATTTTTAGAAAGAATTATGGGACGGAAAAAAGCAACTCTATGCAAATTTCTCTTTAATACTTCCATCATTCCCATAGATACAAAAAGAGTACCGACATTTTTCTCTTGCGCGGATATATAGAGCGATTTTATTTTCATGTTTGCACCTAAAAATCAATATGTTAAATAGTAGGATTTTTTTTGTTAAAAGCGGCTGTAATGATAAATATAGTGGATTTTGAATCTATTTGTGCGGAGTGTGAAAAAACTCCATCCATAAGGCGGATGGAGTGTAAAGTTAAAGATTTTTACTAATCTTAGTAAAGTTCTTGACTTGGGTGGTTAGGTTTGCTAGCTTCTGTGTTGCCATTGTTTGTATCGTAAGTTACGATATTGTCAGCTTGTAAAGCACCTAATGTTAGAGCGATTAATAAAATGATGTTTTTCATCTTGTTTCCTTTGGTAAGAGAGCTTTACCCTCTAGTATTTTTAAATCGGAGTAATTTTATCCGATTTAACTTTTATGCTTCTTATCGTTTTTTAAGTAGCAATTTTTTTTAAGTTTGGTTTATAATATCTCATTATTGCTGCACTACAATTGCTATCTCACAAAATCGTTTGCTTATCTTAATTCAAAATGCCTCCGTTTCCCCCAAGTTTAAAAAGAGTTTAACAAAACTGGATCAAAGATTGCAAATTATTCATTCATTTAATTCAGTCTGTCCCCTTTTTCCTTATATGAACCTTTGATTTAAGTATGGATTTCACATCGGGAAAGGATGGAACGAGAAAACACTTCTTCAATTTCTTCTTTACTAATAAAATAATTTATTGTAGTAAATGAATTCTTAATCTTATTTTTATAGGTTACATAGAATACTGGGTTTTCTTTTGTACCTTTGGAGCTACTTATATCAGCATCTGTAGCTTCTTCACATATTGGTTCTTGCTCAACTATAATTATTGCTTTTAAAATTAAGTCTCTGTAAGGTTCTGTTATTTCATCAAAGGTAGGAACAAATTTATTCGTTTTATTTGCATAAATTGAATAGTCTTTATATACATCTTCTATTTCAATTCTTTCCAATTCATATAAATCTTGCTTAGGGTGCATTTTATAATATTTAATACCTCTACCTCTAAGAGTGCTCATAATAAGTTTAATGGTATTTTCTGGTGTTCTGTATCCTAAATAAATTGATTTAACTGATCTATTGTAAAAATGATATATACCAATGGTTCCCGTAATGATTCTAAATTCTTCTTCATGTTTCCATGCAATACTTTTAATAGCTAACAATTTTTTTACTAAATCTTTTGGCTCCAACATGTCATTAAGTTCAATAACAGGCATATCTTTGTGATATTCTACATCACTAAAAAATTCTTGATTAAGTTGACATTGCTTCAAAATGTCTAAATCATATTCAATACAAAAACCTTGATGTGCATTAGAATAATATGCCCATAAAAGCTCATTATCGTAATTTTTGCTTAAAGAATAAATACCATATTTTTTAGCTTCATTTATAAAATTTTCCAATATATTTTTAAAAGAATTATCAACAGACTGAGAAGTAGCACTTTTTAAGAATATATCAAAAACATCTATTTCAGTATCATTGATTTTAATTTTCGCTTCTTGAATATCGTTTAAAGATTCCAAACTTGCTGAAAAAAATTGGTTATTCATTAGTGCTTCAATATCTCTAACTGAACCACTTCTATATTTATATACATTCAAAGTCAACCACTTCCATAATCCCAATCTCATCTTCACTCAAATCATACGCTTCATAAAACTCATTGAGTTTTTGTCTTAAAAGTTCTTTTGGGATAAGTTTAGTTTCATACTCAGATATCACAGTGGGACTAAGACTTCTACTAAGTGCATATTTAACCACTTCATCATTTTTCTTTCTGCACAAAAGTACACCGATGCTTGGATTTTCATCATCTCTTTTTACATCTCTATCAAGTGCTTCAAGATAAAATTCAAGCTGTCCTAAATCACTTGGTTTAAAATTACCAATTTTTAATTCAAATGCCACTAAACATTTCAAATCCCTATGGTAAAACAGTAAATCAATATAAAAATCTTCTTCACCTACCTGCACCCGATGCTCTTGCCCCATAAAAGCAAAACCATAACCCAACTCCAAAATGAAATCTTTTAGTGAAGATACAAGTGCTTTTTGCAACTCCTTTTCTTTATGGTTGCTAGGTAGAGTTAGAAAATCCAAAGCATAACTATCTCTAAATACATTTTTCGTATCTTGTGGCAATTCTCTCACCATCGGTGAGAGTTTTTCGTTTGCCAACATAGTTCTCTCAAATATTCCGCTTTTGATTTGTCTTTCTAGTTCTCTTGATGAATACTTTGCTTGACTTGCTAAGAGTAGATAAAATTCCCTCTCTTCTTCACTTTTAGAAGCGGATATTATAAGCAAATGGTTTGTCCAGTTTAATTCTCTCAGCAGTGCTGAGAGTTTTTTATTATCTTTGTAAATCTCATAAAATTGTTTCATTCTCCAAAGATTTTTATCACTAAAACCTTTGAGTGTCGGGTCTTGTGCTTTGATATATTCTGCCAACTCGTTAACTACGCTTTTACCCCAATTTTCTTTTGTAGTTTTGGTGCTGATGTATTGCCCTATATTCCAATAAAGCTCTATCAGAGTGCTATTGACTTGTGCGAATGCCTTTTGTTTTGCACTGTAAATAAGAGTTAAAATCTCGTTAAATGGCGAATCTTGTGGTTTCATTTTTCGCCTTTTGAGCCATCTTGATTTACTTTGATTTTGACTGTCATGATTAAATCCTTATGTTTAAATTTTAACTATATTAGCCAATATTTTTATGTAGCTTTTGAAATATTGCATTTTGAAATGTTTTTTACACACAGAGAGATTTTTCTCGCTCCATGTTCTATTTGGGAGTGTGTACCATCAGTCTGCATTCCACCTCAGGAGAGGATGGAACGAGAAAAATATTTTTGCTTCTTTTATTTTCTCAACTATTTTTTCGATGTTGATAATTTCCTGTTTTGATAACTACCATTGGAGATGCTAAAGAATAATTTTGACTATTCCCCAAAAACTTTAATAACATCTTTGCTTTAATTGCATACTTATCAACTACATGTGTAAAATTCAATAATTGATCGTATCCACTAGAAAAATAAAGATCATTTGTAGCCAAAAATATTGTTTTATTATCAGCTTCCGCACGAAATGCATATTTCCAAATATTATTTTCATCTGTGGAACGACTTGGTGCGATACCAAATAAACCTTCCACCCAGAATAAATTAGGCAAATTTTTAATATCACAATCCTTTAGCGATATTTCCTCAATTTTATCAAGCTCATTTTTCATCTTCAGATACATCTCATGTGTATTAATGGAATATTCAAATGTCTCTTTTAAAGATGCTCCTACTTTAGCAACAACATTTATTCCAACTGAAACATCTGTTGTTTTTGAATATTTTATAGGTGCTTCTTTACCAAAATATTCTTCATATAGTTCAATAATAAAGGCTTTATCTAAATAAATTTCATCTCTCAACATTAATTTATCTCCACAATCTTAATTTCATCATCACTCAAATCATAAAGTTCATAAACCATTTTATCTATCTCTTTGTCGGTTTTGGCTATCTCGTCTTTTAGTTTACATGTAAGAGTTTTGTCGTTATCAAATATCGCCCTCCACTCGTTTTTGAAGTTGCGTTCTTCTAGTTTGTCGGCAAATTTTAGCTTTTTGGCTTTTGCGTATTCGCTTACAAACTCATCAAACTCTAACTCTTCAAAATTTTGGAGTTTTTTTGTCAGTTTTTCAAGTTTCAACTCACTTAAAAAGTTCTGTTTTGTCTCTTGCAGAGTTTTGTTAAGAGAGAGCATTTTGTCGGCTTTTTCGATGAATGGTTCTTGTTGTTCTATATTTTGTAGTTTTGGAAGAGAGAAAGGCTCTATAAATTTAGTTTTAAATCTAAAATAGCCACCTCGTAACTCAGCACTTGTATTCAAGAGATAGAACCACATTAAAGAAGAGTTTAAAATAGTTAAGAAAAATTTATAATCTTCTTTTATATCATCATTTAATACGAGTGCGTAAGCTGTGTCATTGTAAAAATATTCAGCACTTTCATCTAACCACATAGTTGACTTAAAACATACATCAGGAGTTAAAATTTTTTTTATAGATTGATTATTTATATTTCTAAAGTTCCACAATGAATACCAACTTGGATAATTCATATTTTTAGAACCCCTTGTTGACAACCTATCGTAAATTTTTAACAGAAAACTATAAGTGTGTGGATAATTTAGTTTTAATATTTCCTCATCTATAATTTGAGTCTTTTTGTTTAAAATTTTATAAGTATAGATTATATATTCATTATTGTAATCTGTTCCATATCTTTTTATTGTTTTTCCATTAAGAATTTTTTTAACTAGTTCTTTTTCAATTTTAACTTCTTCTTCAATAAGTTCATTCTTACCAAAAATAAAATCATCCTTTTCATAGCAATTACTAAGATAAAAAGCTTTATTATCTCCACTTACTATACCTTGGAAAACACCCTTAAATATATCTTTTACTTTTAACGGTTGTTGATTTATTTTTGTTAAGACTTTCGATATATCATTATTTGATAAATTCCATTTATCGTTTTCTAATTTTTCATAAGTTATTGAATCATAAACGAACTCATTAAAAATATCTTGTGGCTTGATAGATTTAAAATAGAGTTTTTCGTTATTATGTGAAAGTGTAATAATACATGTATAGGTTGAAGCATCTTCAAAAACCATTTCGCTACCAAAATGAAGCAGGTTCTCTACCGCTCTGTTTTCTGCCAAAAATCCTCGTATTCCGCTTCCAAAATCAGATATCAGAAATTTATGCGGCAAAATGTAGCTCAGTTTTCCAGTAGGTTTTAACATCCCAAAGCTCATCTCCAAGAAAAGTGCATATATATCATATTTTCCTGTTGCAGATTTGTATTTTGCTTCATAAAGTTTGGCTTCATCTTCATAGTTGCTTTTTAGTCCTTGAACCCTCACATACGGCGGATTACCAATCACAACATCAAAACTTCCCTCATCAAACGGCATAGCCAAAAGTGAGTTTGCACAAACTATCTTCCCACTCAAATTTGTAAGCGTTCTGCCTCTGTGGGCGGTGCGTAGCCACAAACTTAGTCTTGCTATCTCAACGGCATCTTCGTTTATGTCCACGCCGTAAAGGTTGTGTTCTAGTATGCTTGTCTCTATTTCATAGCCGATGGTAAGGTCGCCAAATGGCAGGAGCATATCTCTAGTAACCGTGTGTTCTCGTATGAGAAACTCTAACGCTTGGTTGAGAAATGCACCGCTTCCACATGCGGGGTCTAAGATTTTTAGGTTTGTTAGCCACTCACGGTAGGAGATGAGATTTTGTTTATATTGTGTTATTGCGAGAGCTTGGGCTCGTGGCAATTTATTTTTTATAGATTGCTTCGTTTCACTCGCAATGACAGGAATAGTTTCTGTAATATTTAACTCTTCTTTCTTATCTTCGCAGAGTTTGCCGAGTGTGTTTTGGACGATGTAGCGGGTAATGTACTCGGGAGTGTAAAAAACTCCGTCTTTTTTGCGTTTGGACTTTTTCTTATCAAAGTCGGTATCGTTTATGGAGGCACTTAGCTCTTCTAAGTCCGTCAAACTCTGCTCAAAGATATGCCCTAAAATATTTACCGATATATCACTCACAAAGTCGTAATCACTTAGTTTTTGAGCTTCCACATCAAGAGCGGCATCGTCAATAACCAAAACATCAAGCATCTCGTCTTTGGCAAAAAGTCCGCCGTTGTACTTTGGGATGCCCAGCTTTTCGTTGCCTTTGTTTATGGCTTCAAAGTAAAATTTGTAGATGTCGTAAAGTGCGTAAGAGGTAAACTTTTGGGCTTTAAACTCCTCTCTTATCTCTTTGATGGTGTTGTTTCGTAAAAGTCCTCTGTCTTCTGCAAAGAGTATAAAGATGATGCGGTCGCAGAGTTTTTGGGTGGCTCTTAAAAGAGTTGATTTATCGATAGATTGCCGCGCTTCGCTCGCAATGACGGAGGTGTCTTCGTTCGCAATGACAAAGTTGTTTTTTACTATATTTTCAAAAAGATGAGTTCTAAATATACTAAAATCACGGTAAAGCTCTTTTGAGATTTGCTGTTCAAAGTTTGCTGATTTCTCTTTGAGTTTTAGCGGCAGTTGCTCTTTTATGCTCTCAAAACTAAGTAGAAGATGAAGTTTTTTAAACTCATCGTAGTTTAGGTTAAAGAGTGAAAATTTCTCATACGCTGTTTTTTTGTCTATGTAAAATCTAAGTTCGTCAAAATTTGAGATGATGATATATTTACTATTTGAGTGAGAATTATGATAGTTAAAAGCTTGAGTTTCTATGGCATCGAGGTTTTTACTTTTTTGGTCTTTTAACTCTATGATGCCGACAACTTCGCCATTTAGATAGATAACGCCATCGGCTTTTTTGCCGTCTGTTTCGTTTTTCTTTTCTCTCTCAAGATTGAAGTTTTGCGGATTTGTATTGTCTAGCGTATAGCCCAAACACTCTTCAAAGATATCATGCAAAAAGCCGTCTTGGTATTTCTCCTCTTTTACGCTTTTTACAAACTCTAGCTTTGCTAAAAAGTTTTGAAACTTTGACCATCTTAGAGCGATTTTCGACTCATCTTGTTTGTAATTTTCTAAAATAGATTTTTGAAACAGGCTCACGCACACATCCTTTTTTACATAATAGGTAATTATACTGATAAATTTAACGCTAATTATTAAATCCTTTTGGTTACAATAATATATGGCAAAGAAAAATAAGAAAAACTCAAAAATAAACCAAAAAATAAAACACTACTTTGATGATGACCCTTTTGATGTGGGAGTTGCAAGGGTGAGTTCGCAGACGCTAAGCGAACTTTTTACGACTCTTGGCATATACGATATTGACCAGAGTAAAGATATGCTTGTAAAAACTGCAAGAATGTTATGGAGTGAGGCGGATAATGATTTTCGCGCAGACATTTTAAAGTTTTTTGCACATGAGGGCAAAATCTACAAATCAAACATACCAAAAGAGTCAAATCCTGATAGAGAAGATAAGATAGATATGCTCATAGGCGAGTTGCATGTTAGCCATGAAGAGGCTGTTTTGCTTCATGAGGCATTTGCAGATGTTAGAAGCAAAAAAATCACCATCGAGAAGATGGAGTCAAGACTCCGTCACATTCGATATAACCTAAAAAAAGAGCGTATTCAAAAGAGAGTTGACGGCGTTTTTGATATTGACGACTCTTTAGAGTTTAACGCTTCTCTTCATTATGTTCTTTATGGGCAAAGTTTTCATAAAATACTCACTCTAAACACAAAAAAGTACGAATATGATTATCTGCAAGAGAGTGATGAAGAGTCGCTTATAGAAGAAATTGGCAGGAAAAAAGAACGTGTAGTAGAGAAAAAACAGCAGGAGATAAACAATTTTATAAAAAATCTGCCCGATCCACATCCGTACCTAACTCAAAAAGAGTTAGTAAGCGCGCTTCGTGCAACGCCGCCAAAAACAAAAGTTTCATATCCGCTTTTAAAAGAGAGTATTCTTTTGAGTATTCTCTCCGGAGAGCTTGGTGAGATTGAGTTAGAGCTTCATGATGAGGAACTTTTGATTCAGATGGAGCAGAGTTTTAAACTTCCGCATGTAAACAGAGTTCAAAACTATACGCTAGAACTTCATATAGAGCTAAACTCGCTTCTGCAAGATATTTGGGAAGCAAACAAGCTTGATTTTAGCCAAGTGATAAATGAGTCCAAAAAAGAGCACGAAGAGCAGTTTTTAAGTGATTTGGCATCTTTGGTTGAGGAGTGCGGCTCTTATGCAGCGCTGCTTCATCTAAGCCGTGAGGCACTACACGCTAAAGTTTATGAAGTATTGCTTGAATTGTTGCCGACATCACTAAATATATCGCCAAAAATTGCACGAAAAACTGTTAAAAGATTTATGCACTCTATCCAAGATGAGATAATTAAAAAGCAGAGATATACCTTACTCGCTCGAACCATAAGAGATTTTAAAAACCTCTTCCCGCTTGCAAGAGATATGCGAAGAAAACTAACTCTTCACATAGGACCGACAAACAGCGGAAAAACATATCAGGCTATGCAAAAACTAAAAAGTGCCGACACGGGATACTATTTGGCACCGCTTAGACTTTTGGCGTTAGAGGGTTATGAGGATTTAAGGGATAGCGGTATAAACGCATCTTTGATTACGGGTGAGGAGCAGATTTTAGATGAAGATGCAACACATATAAGCTCAACAATCGAGATGGTAAATTTTGATGTGGATGTGGATGTGTGCGTAATAGATGAAGTGCAGATGCTAGATGACCGCGACCGTGGTTGGGCGTGGGCAAATGCTATCATCGGCGCACCTGCAAAAGAGATTATCATGACCGGTTCGCCAAACGCAAAAGAGGCGATTGTCGCACTTGCCAAGTATCTGGGCGAAGAGTTGGAGATAATCGAGTTTGAGAGGAAAAATCCACTAACACTTTTGGAATCTCCAGTGCATGAAAAAGATGTAGAGGAGAGCACGGCAATCATAGCTTTTAGCCGAAAAGATGTCTTAAAATTAAAACAAACATTCTCCAAATATTTCAGTGTTAGCGTTGTTTACGGAAATCTATCTCCTGAGGTCAGACGCGAAGAGGCGAGAAGATTTAGAAGCGGAGAGACACAGATTTTGGTTGCAACGGACGCAATTGCAATGGGGATGAATCTGCCTATAAAAACCATACTCTTCTCAAAAGCCGAGAAGTTTGACGGAGTTAACGACAGAAGCTTACTGCCAAGCGAAATTCATCAGATTTCAGGTCGTGCAGGAAGATACGGTTTGCACGAAAAAGGGTATGTAGGAGCTTTGAGCGGAGATGTTTTAAACATTATAAAAAAGAACTTTCACAAAGAAGCAAAGACTATAACTATCCCCTTTAGAGTGATGGCGAATTTAGACCATATAAAACTTGTCGGAAGCATTTTAGAAGAGAAATCGCTGCATGAAATACTGAAGTTTTTTGTAAAAAATATGGAGTTTGACGGTCCGTTTATGGCAACAAACTTAGATGATATGCTAGAAGCATCTATTTTGGTTGACCAATATGATTTGGATATCGCTACAAAATACCATCTGGCATGTGCACCGCTGACTCTAAAATCCCCGTATATCACTGCAGCCTATGAGAGCTACCTCGGTGCGTTAGAGAAAAAAATGCCTATTACATACACGACTCCGCTGCTACAAGGAAGTTATGCGCAAACAACTGACGAACTGCTCCGTGCCGAAGATATGGTAAAAGAGATTTCGCTCTATCTTTGGTTAAGTTATAGGTTTGGCGACTACTTTGTAGATGCCCAAAGAGCAAGAGCATCACGAGGGATTTTGAACAAATTTATAGAAAATTCGCTCCAACAAAGCCAGCTTGCCACAAAATGCAGAATGTGCGCCGCACCGCTCCCACCAAACTCACCGTATGGTATATGTCAAGCGTGCTTTAAGAAAAATTATACGGGGCGCGGGGTTAGCAGAGGATACCGAAGTAAATAACGGTTAGCTCTTAAGCTGTAACAACTTATCTAAAGGCTTTGTTTGTTTCTCTTGCATATTTAACATAAGCTGTACCATTGCGTTTTCGTTTATGGGCGCAGTTTTTTTATCATCATTGTCAAGGCTGTTTTGAAGCTCTTCAAGCAGCTGTTTTTTGTAGTCCGCTACCATTTTTTCTATCTCTTGCATAGCCTCGGGTGAGTCTCCCATTTGATCTATAAGTTTTTGTTTATACTCTTCAATCATCTTATCTATCTTCTCTTGGTTGAGATCCGCTAAAAATTTTGCCGCTCCTTTGGTGCGTAAGTCATGTAGAAACTGGGCAACGGCTGAATCCTCTTCACTATTTTTTTCTTTGGATTGTGTCGTGTTCTTGTTATAAGCGGTTTCAAAACTGCTCCAAAAAGTGCGTAGATTTTCTTTTGCTTCCTCTGAGGTATAGCCGCCGTTTTGAGGGTTTAAAATAGCATCGGCTCTTGTTTTAAGATAGTCATAATCCATAAGAGTCGGAGTGTATGCCGTACCATTAAGAGTTGCGCTCAGATGTCCCATGTCAAGCGTCAAAGAGAGAGCCATAAGCTTATCACCGTTATCAAGAGTGTTGATAGCACTGATAAACGCCTCTTTCACATCTTGCGGCATATTGAGAGATGCGAGTGCTTCATCAAAAGAGAGCTGAGCCTCTTCTTTCCTAGAATTTTGCGCACTCAGCGATGTGTTATAAGATGTTTGTATTTGCATAGCATCTCCTTTATAATTGCTTGTCATAAGCAATCATAATGCCAAATTTTAAAATTGAATCCGAAAAGGAGTCATTTTTGATTTTTGAAATCCTATCTTTTTATAAAACTCATGTGCCGCTAGATTGTCTTCATCTGTTAGTATGGTAACCCTTTGGCATCCATTTTCTTTAGCAAAAGAGATGGCGTATTTGAGTAAAGAAGAGCCGATATTATTTCTTCTGTGTTTTTCGTCGATAATCATATCTTCCATCAAGGCTACTTTTGCGCCCAATGCCGTTGATACGGTATAGAGAATATTGACCATTCCTACAATCTCGTTATTTAGCGATGCGACATATATATCGCCGATGCCATCATTCTCAATAATCATTTTGAGCGCGTTCTCCTGATTTACGCTATTTGGCTCAAATTCGGCTTCCTGAACAAATAGTTTATGAAGCAGTCGGCATAAACTCGCAATATCTTCAAGTGTCGCTACTCTGTAATTTATACTATCTTCTTTGCGGGTTGATTCGTAGGCAATAAGTATCTTTTTTCTTTCAATCCCCCAACGATAACCGCTCATCGCACCGCTTTTGGCAATAACTCTGTGACAAGGGATAAGAAAGCCGATGTGATTTTTGCCTATTGCATTTGCAACAGCTCTAACTGCTTTTGGCTGCTCTACGAAATTTGCAATATCTTGGTAGGTTGTTATGACGCCGTTTGGTAGATTTAGAAGTGCTTTCCAAACATTAATCTGAAGATTTGTTCCTTTAACCAAGAGATTGTATTTCTTATTTTTAATAAAAATATTTTCTAAATAAGTATGCGCTTTTATATCATCGTGCAACAGATTTGCATTTTCCCATATCTCTTTAAATCTTTTAAAAATAGCTTCTTTGTTATTGTCTATAAAGCCTAAATAGCAGACTCCCTTGTCGGTGTAGGCGATTAGTGCTTCGCCAAAAGGTGTAATACCAAAACCATAGGTCATGGCGACATCTTTTCCTTTTTCTCTCCACTCCTTAGGTGTTACCCCTATTAAATTGACAAAAAGTTCATGAAGCCTGCTAGAGCTAGACAGTCCGATATCTAGGCTACTGTCTAAAATAGATTTAGATTTCTTTATGTGTTCTTTTGCATAATTTAATGTAACCGAGTGAAGAAACTGTTTTGGAGTAACCCCGACATACTCTTTAAAAACCCGAATAAAATGGTATTTACTCATGCCTATTTTTTTGGCTATCTCATCAATCGAAGGCTGATCTTTAAAATGAGTGTCAATATAAGCGATAGACTTTGCAATGAGTTGATAATTATGATGTAAAGTTTCCATATCCCGCATACTACTTTTACCTAGCCTTTTAAATTTTTAATATGTTGCATGATTATAAACCCTAAAACCATTTAAAAGAGCTTTAACCTCCTCTTTTATCTGCGAATGGATATCTCTATTTTTAATATTGTCTAAGACATCGCAAATTTTATGTGCAATAAAAATAAACTCTTTTTCCCTCATCCCTAATGTCGTCAGCGCGGCAGAGCCTATGCGTATTCCTGAGGTAGATGACGCCGGGCGGAGATCTCCGGGTATCGAGTTTTTATTGACGGTAATACCGGCATTTTCTAATGCTACACTCGCTTCCTCTCCTGAAAAATCTTTATCTATAAGTGAAACTAAAACCAGATGATTGTCGGTTCCGCCGCTTACAAGCTTAAAACCTCGTTGAAGCAAAGTATCACCTAATATTTTTGCATTTATCTTAACTTGTTTCGCATAATCACTCCAAGCAGGCTGTAAAATCTCTCCAAATGCTACAGCTTTAGCGGCGATAACATGTACCAAAGGTCCTCCTTGGAGTCCAGGGAAAATAGCGCTATTGATTTTTTTAGAAATCTCTTCATTATTAGTCATAATGACACCGCCGCGAGGACCGCGCAGTGTTTTATGCGTAGTAGATGTTACGATATCTGCATAAGGAAACGGGCTTGGATGTTCACCTGCTGCAACAAGACCCGCTATATGTGCGATGTCAGCGAATAATATCGCATTAACAGAATCAGCTATTTCTCTGAATTTTTTAAAATCTATTTCTCGTGCATAAGCACTTGCGCCGCAAACTATAATTTTTGGTCTAACAATCTTTGCAATTTCTGAAATTTTTTCATAATTCATCCTTCCGTCAATATCTACACCGTATGTAAACGAGTGATAGTTTTTACCGGAAAAGCTTGGTTTTGCACCGTGCGTCAAATGACCGCCATGTTGCAAATCCATACCTAGCAGTTTGTCTCCGGCTTGCAGTAATGCAGCATAGACGGCTCCATTAGCCTGACTCCCTGAATGCGGTTGCACATTTGCGTAAGAACATCCAAAAATCTTACAAAGTCGCTCAATTGCCAACTGTTCTATTTGGTCGGCAAATTGACAGCCTCCATAGTACCTTTTATGTGGATAACCCTCTGCATATTTATTGGTGAAGATACTTCCCATAGCTTCCATAACGGCAGGCGATGTAAAGTTTTCACTGGCAATCATTTCAAGATGTGTTGATTGTCGATTAAACTCATTTTCCAAAATCTCAAAAACTTCACTATCTGCACTAGACAAACTCTTTTCATGTATGAAACTCATAGATTTCCTTTTTAATAGTTTCCAAAAGTTTAGCTACATGCAGGAATTATAGCAATCCAAATATTGCTTATTTATTTTAACACAAAAGCAATATTTGGATTGCCTTTTACTATTTCTTCAATTAAAATTCATAGCACATAAAAGCGAATCCAAAAGTATGTTTTGAAGTTGATGGTTTTGAAGAAAAAAAAGAGGCATTATCAAAGATTGTAGAGAAATTTACACCGCATTTATCGGGTAAAGAACTACCTATAAATATGATTCATGGAACCACCGTCATTAGAATCAATATAGAAGAAAGTATAGGAAGATATTATAAATAATCATTGACACGCTAAAATACTTGACATTTATTACGGAATTTCATAACCTACACTGCCGCGTCGCTTTGCTTCTTGGCACATGACGGATTTATAGTCATTGCGAACGAAGTGAAGCAATCTAAAGAGTGGGTTATGAAAGAAATCCAATATAATATAAAAGAGTGCAAGACACCCCATTTATAATTTAAATGATAAAAAACAAGCAAAAACAGTTCAGATAAAATATGGTATTATTATTTCTTATATTTTTTAAAAAGTATTTGGATGATAATAAAACATAAATTTTTAAACTCGTATCCGCTTCAAGGTAAAAAGATACTCATCATAGGAACATTCAACCCAGATGTTACATGTAACGAGGCAGAGTTTTTCTACGGCAGGGTAAAAAACTTCTTTTGGAGACTGCTCCCAGAAGTGTTCGGCAAAGAGAGTCTAAAGGGCGATGCAAAAAGACAAAAAGAGTTTTTGGCACAGCATGATATAGAACTAAGCGACCTTATACTAAGCGTAGAGATTAGCCAAAAAGATATATGCAGCTACGGTGACGACAAGTTAATACATGTCATAGAGTATAACACTGAAAATATCATAAAAACTCTCTCAAACGGCAAAACAAAAGAGGTTTACTTTACCAGAAAGTCGTTTGACAAAAGCGTACAAAACATAAGAGACGAGATATATAAGATAAAAAAGTTTTGCGATAAAAACAGTATAAAGTTTGGATTTCTTCCTACCCCCTCACGCTTTTACAGCCAAAAGAAACTAGAGGAGTGGAGGAGTGTTTTTAGCTAGTTTAATGAATCGAAGAAGAGACATAAAGAAGCTTTAAAATAAAGTATCATAAATGATACATTATGGTATTATTATCGTAATAAAATAATACAGGGAGTCAACATGTATAAAACTCTTATTATAAATGAACTCAAGAGTCAAAAAGAGGCACTTTGCATTCCTTATGAATCAATAGCAACTCGGGCAGGCATCGGAATCGCGACAGTGAAGAGAACTTTTGCAGGGAATGATATTTCATTTGACACACTCGAAAAAATTGCTATGGCATTGGATTGTGAACTCTCTATAAAATCCAAACACTCTGCTAAATCGCTCTATAAATCTCAAGTTGAAAAGAAAGCACAGGAGATTGTAGAGCGGGTGATGCAGACTTCTGCTTTGGAAGACCAAGCTGTAGATAGTGAAGCGCAAAAAAAGATGCTCACTCAAGCAAAAACAATTATTGCTAAAATGCCAAAATCACAGATATGGGGATGATAACATTTGACAAAGAGGGGGAAACCCCTCTTGATGATATATCGGGCTTAAAACTTAAAAAAATTACTTCGCGTAAAGAGCTTGATGAAGCCGAAGCACAAAATATTCTAAAAGCCTACATTCGCTATACATTAACTTCCTCAACACTTAAAAAAACAGAGTTCAATCTTAGCTTCTTTCGCAAACTGCATTATGATATGTTTGGCGATGTATGGAGCTGGGCTGGAGAGTTTCGCACGACTCAAACTTCCATAGGTGTTGAAGCAAATAAAATTCATCAAGCTTTGTATCAGTTACAGGATGATTTGAAATACTGGGAAAAAGAGTGGGATTACCATGAAACTGCTACGCGACTGCATCATATACTTGTAAAAATTCATCCATTTCCAAACGGTAACGGCAGATGGGCAAGACTTGCTACAGACTTATGGCTTTTGAAAATAGGACAAAGTGTACTTTCATGGGGTGGGAATATTACTGAAATATCTGTTTCAAGAAGTGAGTATATAGCCTCGTTAAAAGAGGCTGATAATGGGAACTATAAGAGTCTAAAAGAGTTTATGTTTGGAAGAAAAAATGTATGAAGATTTAGTCTATGAAGTATATCTTGAAGAACTATACACCGTAGGATAAAGAGATGAACTTTAAAGAATTAGATAATTATCTGCTCTCAAAAAAGGGAGTTACATTTGATTACCCTTTTGATAAAACGGTGCGAGTCTATCGTGTCGGCAACAAAATGTTTACACTTACGGCAGACGAAAAACCGCTATCCATCAACCTAAAGTGTGACCCCATTTACGCCCTAGAACTCCGCTCTTTGTATGAGTCCATCAAAGGCGGCTACCACATGAACAAAAAACACTGGAACACCGTAACACTCGGCGGCGATGTGGATGATACGCTTTTAAAAGAACTTATAGACCACTCGTATGAGCTTGTTTACGATAAACTTACCAAAAAACAAAAAGAGTTGCTCAGGTAATGAGGGGCATTCTCTATGGATAAAATCAAAAAAATACACTTGTGTCAATGCTTATAAAGCTAGAAGATGAACTTGAGGGAAAAAAGCGGGCGATACTTTTCATGTAGCACTCACCCCCGCAGAAGCGTTTGGAGAGTACGACGAATCTTTGGTTTTAAAAGAACTGCTCAAAGATTTACCTGATGATATTGCCGTAGGTACAGAACTCGACGGCGAAGAGGAAGGCATCGTTTATGTTGTTGAAAGCATAGATGAAAAGTACGCAATCCTTAACGCAAATAATGAACTAGCAGGCATCGCACTCGTAGCAAGCGGCAAGATTTTGGAGATAGAACAGCTCTCGGATAAGGCTGCAGAAAGAGCTGCTTAAGGCGGAAAATCATCATTGACATGTTTGACAGATTTATATTATTGTATTATAATAAATAAAATCAGACAAAGGGTTAAATATGACAGCAAGACTTGGAGTAAGAGAAATAACAAGAAATTTTAATATTTTAGAAAACTATGATTATGTAGAAATTGAAGATAAAAAAACACATAATTTAAAAGGACTATTTGTATCTGCCGAACTTTTAGATGAAGTAAAAAATTTTATTGATAAAAAGATAAAAACCAAGAAGAAACAAGAGATTGATGAAATGATGCAGTTCGTAGGTATGGTAAATGGGGAATTCGGTGAACTAAAAGCACAAGATATAAAATCTATGAAAAAAGAAAAATAGTATGAATAAAAAACTGTTTTTAGATATAAATATCGTCATAGACATAATCGATGAAGGAAGAGCATCTCACTTAAGCGCAAAAAATATGCTTATAAAAATAATCGAGCAAGATTATGAAATTTATATCAGCGAAGATGTCATTACTACAATTTATTATGTTTTAAAAGGAAATATAAAAGTTTTATACTTTTTCAAAAATATTGTTAATAGATGGAATATTGTCTCTTTTGGAAAAGATGTGATTGAAGAGTCAATAGATTTTTCAATACGAAACAACAGTGACTTAGAAGACACTTTGCAATGCATGTGTGCTAAAAAAAATGGTTGTAAAACATTTATAACAAGTGATAAAAAGTTTATAGATTGCGGTATCGAAATTTTGGATTATGAACAATTTCTAAGTAAAAAATAAGAAAAGTTTTAAAAGAGTGTTTGGTGCTTCTTTTCTCTTTTCACACTCCTTTTCTCCTTTTCAAAAGAACTTATAGACCACTCCTATGAGCTTGTTTATGGTAAACTTACTAAAAAACAAAAAGAGTTAACAAAGAAGGAAAAAGCGTGAATACAATTTATACGATAGGTCATTCAATATATGAAATTGAAGACTTTATCAAATTGTTAAAACAAAATCAGATTAATACTATCGTAGATGTGCGAAGTACCCCATATAGTAAGTTTGCCTCTCAATATAATCGAGAAACACTAAAAGAATATCTGAAACAAAATAGCATATGTTATATTTTTATGGGTGACCTTCTTGGTGCAAGATATGAAAATAAAACTCTTCTTTTTGACGATGGTAAAGTTAATTTTAAAAAAGTTCAAGAAACCAAAAACTTTCTAGATGGTGTAACGAGATTGCAAAAGGGTATTGAAAAGGGCTATAGTATTTCATTGATGTGTTCTGAGAAAGAGGCATTTGACTGCCATAGATTTGGATTGATTTCAGAGTTTTTGTCAAAAAAATCAATAGAAATAAATCATATTTATCCTGATAAAGTTGTTTTACAACGAGAACTTGAGCAAAAATTATTAAAAAAATATGAAAAGCAGATTCCTAAAATAGATTTATTTAATCCAGATGTTGACTTTGAAGAGCAATTAAAAGAGGCATATAAATTAAGAAATAAAGACATAGCCTACAATGCACTCACACAAGAAGGAGATGACGAATGAACTTGTTTACAATTGGATATACTCAAAAAAGTGCAGAAGAATTTTTTACTTTATTGACTAAGAATAGTGTCAAAAAACTCATTGACATAAGGCTAAATAACACATCTCAACTAGCAGGTTTTGCAAATGCGAAGCATCTACCTTATTTATTAAAACTTCACAATATTGAATATGAATACAAAACAAAATTTGCTCCTACAAAAGAACTCTTAAAGGGTTATCAGGACGAAAAACTAGATTGGCAAGAATATGAAAAACAATACAACCAAATTTTAATAGATAGAGATATATTATTTAATACATCTCTATCTGAATTTGAAGATGCAGTTTTACTGTGCAGTGAGCCGATGGCTGAACAATGTCATAGAAGATTGGCGGCTGAATATATAGCCAAACATTTTGAAAATGTAAACATCAAACACATATAAAGGTACTAAAATGAATGAAAGAATCTTAGTTATTCTTGCAAATTCGGTTAAACATCATCAGCATTGTGTAGTAGGTAAAGATATTAGTACCAAAAAATGGATAAGACCTGTCAGTAATGATACAGGGGAAGCTTTATCAAATGAACAATCGTCATACACAAATAAAGGTAGTAATTGGTCGGTAAAGCCTTTGGATAAAATTAAAATGAAGTTTTCAAAACATGTTCCGTTGGTACAACAACCAGAGAATTATTTAATTTCGAAAGAAAAATGGACTTCAAACTTTAAAATTGAAAAAGAAGATCTTGCACAATATGTTGATCAGCCAGAAAATATTTGGTTGGACAAGAGTACAAATACAAATTGTGTTACTTCGAGTCTTATCACTTCAAAAAAAACAGTAATTGCACAGTCGCTTTATTTAATTAAAATAGATAATCTTATTTTACAAACTAGCACAGAAGAAATAGGTGGTGAAGAAAAGCGTAAATTGCGAGGCTCCTTTATTTATAATAAAGTAAATTATAAAGATTTAACTATTACTGATCCAAAAATATGGAAAGAATATAAAACGAAACCTATTGGTAAGTATGAAAAGAAAGATGTATATCTTTGTTTGAGTCTTGGTGAAGAATTTCACGGATTTTATTACAAAATTATTGCAGCCGTAATATAAATGATTAAATAGATTTTAAAATTTTGATGCTGAAATACGCAGTTATAGATAAATATAGTTGCAAAAATGAAGTTAATATCTTGGCATGTGGAAATAAGAAAATATTTACATGACAAATAGCCATATATTTCACTACTCTCTATTTTTCTTGCTAATATGTTTGTAATTATTTAATTTTTGGAGTGCATCGATGATAGAAAAAGAACTTATTCACAGTTTGACTCAAAACTTTGAAGATTTTGTAAATAAAACGGATGACGGCGTTGAGTTTTGGTTGGCGAGAGACTTGCAACATCTTCTTGGATATACCGAATGGCGTAATTTTCAAAATCCTATCTCAAAAGCAAAAACGGCTTGTGAAGTGTCGAGTCAAAATATTTCAGACCATTTTGTTGATGTCAACAAAATGGTTGAAATAGGCTCTGGTGCAAAAAAAGAGGTCGATGACATCATGCTAACTCGTTATGCGTGTTATCTCATAGCTCAAAACGGTGAGAGCAAAAAAGAACAGATTGCTTTTGCTCAGACTTATTTTGCTCTTCAAACACGAAAAGCAGAACTTATTGAACAAAGATTGCTAGAAAACGAGAGACTAGAAGCTAGACTTAAATTAGCTCAAACAGAAAAAGAACTATCAAAAGTGATTTATGAGCAAACTGGAGGTAATAATGATTTTGCATATATCAGAAGCAAAGGTGACCAAGCACTTTTTAACCGCACAACAGCACAAATGAAAGAGAAGTGGAATATAAAAAATAAATCCTTAGCCGATTTTATGCCGACAATTTTACTCAAAGCAAAAGATTTTGCGACGGAAATTACTATCTACAATGCAAGAGAAAACGGCATGAGAAGTGAGAACCAAATTTCAAATGAACATGTAACCAACAACAAAGCAGTAAGAGAGACTCTTATATCTCGTGGTATTGTTCCTGAAAATATAAAACCCGAAGAAGATATAAAAAAAGTTGAGAGAAAGTTGGCTAGTGAGAAGAAAAAAACTTTGGATAGTAAAGATAGGTTGAATAAGGAAAAAGGCAATGAATAATCAAATCAAGTCAGACATAATCATCTAAGAAGATATAAACGGAGAGATAAAGCTTGATGTATCGCTTGAAAACGATACCGTATGGCTTAGTCAAAAGCAGCTAGAAATGCTTTTTGATAGGGATAAATCTGTTATTTCAAGACATATAAGAAATATTTTTAAAGAGGGCGAACTCAATAAAAACTCAACTGTTGCAAAAAATGCAACAGTTCAAAAAGAGGGAGGGAGAGAAGTCGCAAGGGAAATTGACTTTTATAACCTAGATATGATTATCTCACTTGGTTACAGAGTAAACTCCAAAAGAGCCACAAGCTTTAGAGATAGTAAATATCTTGGGGGAATAGATGGATAAACAACTTTTATAATTAATACCAATAGAAAAAATAGTTAAAATTTTATAAAACAAATCGGATAAATAATGCAAGATACAAAAAATACGACTAAATATTTTATATGGATGATTATTGCCATGCTTTTTTGGGGAATTGCATGGACTGCCGGCAAGGTTGCGGCGGAGCATTCAAACGCAGAAGTTGCCGCATTTTGGCGCTACGGCATCTCTTTTATAACCATCATTCCTGTTGTCTGGTTTTTAAAAACTCCCCTTAAAACAGACAGAGTGGGATTTTTGTACATGCTCGGTGCAGGGGTGTTAACCTCGCTGTTTAACTATCTTTTTTTCGCAGGGTTAGCTCACGGAGAGGCGGGGTACGGCGGTACGATGGTTACCTCTCTGGCTCCCATTATCACTTATATATTATCCATCTCTTTTTTGGGTACAAAGGTATCCACAAGACAAATAATAGCTCTTATTATGGGTATTTTCGGCGCGCTTGTTCTTCTTCGCGTACCCTTTGAGGGGTTTGCATTTTTAAGCGTAGAGAGTTCGTATTTTCTCGGCTGCGCCATAGTATGGTCGCTTGTGACCGTCATCTCCCAAAAAGCCGCCAAACGAGCCGATTTGATGTTTTATACATTTGTAGTATTTGGAATTACTGCTTTTATAAATATGCTCTTCGCCCTGCCACATCACCCATTTGATTTTGCGGCGTATGACAGCGTGTTTTGGATAACTATTATTTTTATCGGGGTGATTCCGGGTACATTTAGTACGGCGCTATATTTTGTCTCAGCGGGTAAAGTCGGAGCGCACGCAACCGGCGTTTTTATGTTCATAGTACCCATCGGCGCAATAGTATCTAGCGCTATCGTATATGACGAAGTCGTAGCTCTCTCAACTGTCGTCGGGTGCCTACTGGCATTTCTTGCAGTTATTTTATTTAATATGAAAAAAGCTAAAAAAATTTCAAATTAAAACTGACCTTACGCACTTTTGCAAAAAAGAGTGTAAGACACCTCTTAATTCTCGAAAAACAAGTTTTTCGTAGCTTTAGGGGGTTGTAGGGACATCTGTCCCTGCCGGTAAAACGGATGAATTCGTTTTACTGTGTAACATCAGATTAAAAGAAAAAAGAGTAACATACTAAACCATAGTTATATCACTAAAGGTTATCAATGTTTAAAAAATATTATTATCAATTTTTTTTATTAGCTTTAGCTTTTGTAGTTTTTTATAGTAACGATTTCAAGGTTATCATTACCGGTATCGCTATATTTTTAGTTGGTATGATTTTTATGGAGGAAGGGTTTAAACTCTTTAGCGGCTCTCTCTTGGAAAAAGCCCTGCAAATAAGTACGGACACCCTCCCCAAAGCCGTCGGTACGGGTTTTTTGGCAACAGCTATCATGCAGAGTTCCTCTTTAATCTCCATAATAACCATCTCTTTTTTAAGTGCAGACCTTATGACTCTAAGCGGTGCCGTTGGCGTAATCTACGGCTCAAACATAGGTTCAACGACATCTGCATGGATAGTTTCTTCTCTTGGCGTAAAAATAGATATAGCAATCTATGCGATGCCCATGATAATTTTTGGAGTAGTATTTAATCTTGCACAAAATAAGGGCTATCAAGGAATCGGGAAAATTTTACTTGGACTCGGGTTTGTTTTTCTTGGAATTGATTATATGAAAGACGGTTTTGAGGTTTTAGAAAACGGACTTGATCTCTCAAAATACGCGCTTGAGGGTTATCTCGGTATTTTGGTATATGTTTTATTCGGTATTGTCGCAACGATAATTATGCAGTCAAGTGCGGCGACCATGGCTCTTACCATAGCAGCTCTTGCAACAAACCAAATCATATTTATAAATGCTATTGAACTCGCCATCGGAGCAAATGTCGGCACTACTATTACGGCGATTTTAGGAGCTATTTCCTCAAATGCAAATGGAAAGAGAGTAGCGGCGGCACACTTTATTTTCAATATTGCATCTGCTGTCGCGATGATAGTTTTCTTATATCAACTTATGGATTTTACAATATTTTTAGCCTCAAAAATCGGTATAGCAGAGGATGATTACGGCATGATGCTGGCACTTTATCACACTATCACCAATGTACTTGGAGTTATGGTGGCGTACCCGCTTACGGGTAGATTTGTAAAATATCTTGAGACGCTTTTTATTGAAACGGATACATCTGCACAAAAACCTCTATATCTTGATGATGTCGTTATAAATGTGCCCGATGCCGCGATAGAATCTATAAAAAAAGAGACTATCCATCTCTATGACAATGCCGTTGAAGTTATCGCCCACTCTATGTTTTTACATAGACACAAATTTATAAAAAGCGCAGATATAGAGAGTGTCGTAAAAAGTTCAGATATGAATATAGATGCAGATATAAATGAGTTTTATACAAATAAGATAAAATCCCTTTACGGCGACATTATTCACTACTCAACCATCTCACAGGAAAATATGAATGAAGTTGATAAAAATAGAGTTTATGACTTAAAACTTGCTTCGCGAGATATCGTAGAAGCTATAAAAAATATGCGGGATTTACAAAAAAACATACTCTACTACTCCAAATCAAAAAACTCATTTATAACAGATGAATACAATAACTTAAGAATTTATATTGCCAGAACAATAGATACTATAGAAAAACTAAAAGAGCATGATGATGATTTGGATGTTATAACTTCTATAGAACTTTTAAAAGAGAGCATTAAAAGTTTAGATAACATAAAAAACAACAGAATTGATACGCTTATAAGAGAAAACAAGATTGATCCAAAAATGGCGACATCCCTTATAAATGATAGTGCATTTGCTTATGATGTATCACAAAAATTGATAGAAGTCGCTACAATATTGTGGATAAAAGATAAAGACATCAGAACTCTAGGGGTTGAGAAATGAAGATAAGTAAGGTCTTTGAGGGGATAGAAAAACTCTTTTTTAATAAAAATAACGATGAGAAAAAGCAAGAAAAAATAAAGAAGAAGCTTCTTGAGAAGATAGAGCAGACAAGAAAAGAGATAAAGGACGCAAGCACAGATGAAGAGGAGCGAGAGCTGGGGGCTAAGCTCTACATCCTAAAAAAGTTGCTTGAGAGAGTTTAGCACTTGCTTTAATTTACATTGAGTACAAAATACGCTCAATCGCCTCTAAAAGTTTAGCGTTATCAACGCTGTTTGTATAAGCATAGGCAAGTGAGGCGCCTGCTCCTACTCCCTCTTTTGCTTCGCCTTCGTCATATTTTTTGAGTATCGGTATTGTCGCATTCTCAAATGAAAATGATGTGAAAACAGCGTGAGGTTTGTAGCTAAGAAGAGACAAGATATGTGCAATATCCGAGTTTGTATCATTTGCCACCCATGAAGTTGTTGCAAGAGTTATATTTTCATGTTTTACCCTCATAAGCACATCTTCTCTGAGTTTATCAGCCACAAGCAAACACGCTGCCATCTGCGTTCCGCCTGCTAAAACTACATGAAATCTTCTTGATGCGCTCATCAAAAAACCTGCACAAAAGATAAGCATATTATCACTCACCATGGAGAGCTTTTCAAAACTGTTCATGTTGTCATTTATCAAAGAGAGAGCTTTGTTTATGGTTTCATCCCTTATGTTGTTGGGTACATTTAAAAAGCTTGACGAGAAGTCATTTTTACAATCATATCCGAGTGCTAAAGCCGTTGCGGTTGCAGTCGTTGTTCCGCTTGGCGTACTTTCGCCTAAAATCAGATAATTCCCCTTTAGTTCGTAACTCTCACCTGCTGCCATTCCTTTTCTAAAAACGGTTTTTGCATCTATGTTAGCGCCTGTTGCGATGGAGTTGGAGAGTTTTATATCAAAATTATGACATATAGAATTTTGCGGTATTGTCTGTAACCCCAAATCCAAAATCTCTATTGTGCTAAAGGGAACAAGGTTATGCACCGCTCTTGTAATTATTGCAGGAGTCGGCACGCCCGTCGGAGTTTCGGCGAGTTCACCGAGTGAAAAAACTCTCTCATTAATGATAAACTCCGCATCAAGAGTAGGAGTGAGGGGAACCATTCCGGGGATTCCGGCTTGGGTTATCCCCTCAATCTCACAAGTTTTAGTAACTGAGGCAGCAAGCAGAAAATCCGCTTTGCCCGTTGGAAGCGAGTCTTGTTCATTTGTAAATATGTTATATGTTTTCATTTTTCATTCCTTTGTAAAATTTTTCTCTTTAAAATCAAATACGATAAAAGAGCCGTTTTCGACACCAATGCTAAACGCCTCTTCTAAAGTAATATCTTTAACAATGCTCATCAAAACTCTTATAACTCCCGCATGAGTCACGACTAAAATATTCTCTTTTTTGAGTGAGGGCAAAAAGTGTAAAAAAAACTCTTCTACTCTTTTTACATACTCTTCGTACGGCTCGCCGTCAAGCGTTTTAATCCACTGCAAAAAATCAACATACTCTATCTCGCCCTCTGCAATTATCTCATCAAAACTAAGCCCTTCGTGCTTTCCCCACGACTTCTCTCTTAGCTTATCCGTATAGATTACATCTTTTGCATGGCTAGAGTATTTTATACTCTCTTTTGCACGCCTCAAATCTGAGCAAAAAACCGCATCAAAGTCTACTTGATTTAATTTTTGTGCAAGCGCTTTTGCTTGACTATCTCCAGCATCTGACAAACCTATCTCATTATGTCCGTTATAACAGTTTTTATATCTCTCATCCACCTCAGCGTGGCGAATTAAAGTTATTCTCATACTAAGCCAAATAGTAGAAGATTTAAAAGAATGAGTTCACTCACTTCGATAGTAAAACCGTAAATGTCACCCGTAAATCCGCCGTATCTTTTTATAAAGAAGAGTTTTATAACAAACAAAACTAACAAGGCACTAACAAGCAGAAGCAGTTTGTTATAAAACAGAACTATCAAAAATGAGTAAAAAAGTGTGATGAGCATTTGGGGTTTTGTAAACTCCGCTTTTGCCAAAGCACCCATTCCGTTTGGACTGATATATGGGTAAAAGTAGATTGCCAAAACAGCGTTTAGTCTTGAGAGAAGCAAAATAATCGGCAAGAGATAAAAGAGTTCTAAAACCGCTAAAGATGATGCTTTTAAAATCAAAAACGAGACGCTTATTATCATCCCCATTCCGCCAACATGAGAATCTTTCATCACTTCCAAAGCTCTCTCTTTTGAGACATATAAACCATCTATCGTATCGCTAAAACCATCAAGATGAAGCGCACCCGTGAGCAAAACCCAAAGAGCAAAGATGATAACGCCAAGATGTGTTGAGGCAACATAAGGGCTTAAAACCAAGTAAACGCCCCATAAAATAGCACCTAAAATAAAACCTACAAGAGGGTAGAACATCACGGCGTAACCGTTGATACCCTTGTAAAAATCGTGGATTTTAAATATAGGAACAGTTGTTAACATGGACATTGCAAGGGCAAAACCTTTCAGTATGTTTCTCATTTTATCCTCGTTGAGATACCGGCAATAGTGTGGTAAACCTCATCACATCCGCTTGCTATAAGCTGAGATAGTTTTCCGCTGATATCCACAAACTCCCGTGCAAGAGCATTATCGGGGATGATTCCGCATCCCACATCGTTTAAAACAAAAATCACACTCTTATCAAGCGACAAAACAGCTTCTAGCTCTTTTTTCATTTCAGCAAAACCAAACCCGTGATAGAGCATATTGTTTATCCACATACTCACACACTCGACCAAAACGGGTTTATCTTGCACGGCAATAACTTCATAAAGTTTTAGTGCCTCTTCTACAGTCTCAAACTGCTCGGCTCGGTTTTTTTTATGCTCATCCACTCTTTTTTGCATCTCGTCATCTATAAACTCGGTTGTTGCCAGATAGATAGGTTTTGACGAAAAATTTTCTAACATATAATTTTGGGCATTAAAAGATTTCCCACTTTTGATACCGCCGATAAAGAGTGCTTTTTTGCTAAGTGAATTCATACTATCTATATAGCCCCTCTGAAATATCTTTTATTAAATCAACAGATTCTCTTTTTCCATACAATTCACTAAACTTATCTCTTTTGCTAATAAGATTCAATACTTCTTTTTGTAATATCTCATAATGCTGTTTTTTCTTTGGCATAAAAAGTTTCCTTATAAATTTAATCATCTTATAATATATCACAAGAGTATCTCTCAAGAACATTGCCTACCTGTCAATAAATCACACACATTCATCAAAAATTGATTGGCATGTTTGAAATTTTCATCCTGATCATAAAAAATTTCAGGTTTCTTTTCACCGTGCATCAGGTTATTTCGCAATCTAAAAATAATTCTCATCAATGCTTCAATTTTATCTTTATTGGACGGAGATTCAGCCAGAAGTGTATTTTTTACAAATGCTTGTTTGTCATTTTTTTTGAATACAAGTGAATAAAATTTTTCTGTCATATCTCTATTTTTAATGTAGCGTTGATGAAAATAACTCCAAGTCGTATCCAATGAAGGAATTAATTTATTATGTAGAGCTAAAGCAACCTTATCAGCATATGTATTAATTTTAGCATCACTTCCGCAACATTCTCTCTCAAATACATTCCACACAAGTGCAAATTGCTGTATGTTTCGTATTTTATTTTCATCAAATTCTTTATAATAATATCTATTCTTTATCCACTTTAATGCACTCATTTTTTACTCTTACTAATAAATTTTGATAATACAAATGTTAACATTAGTTTTTAATTATGCATTGAGATAGTTTTAAAACAAGGTTTTTTATTTCTTCTACGGTTAAATCAACTTCAAATTTATTTTTTCTATCTTTATCATTAAAAACTATCGAATCTATCTCTTTTTTAGAATTAGAGTTAATAGTAAGTCTTTTATGAGCAATCGCATTTCTAATGTGTCGTAAAAAATTTTTAAAATTTTTTTCCTCAAAACCCCCACCATCTCTATGACAATAATTCCAAGTTATTGTATTTTCTGATTTTATGTCAGATAGCTGTATAGCATCAAATAATACGCCTTCTTCTTTAACAAATACAACAAGCCCGAGTAAAGAATTTACCAATTGTGTAACTTCATATTGGAACACCTCTTTGCAAATTGTATTATGATGTTCATAAAGCTTTACATTATAAAGCGTTCTTTTAAAAAACTCATTTGCAAAATTATTTTTATCCGTAAATTCCATCTATTCTACCCTCCCCATCATCTCAAAAGATTCTTTCAAACTCCGCCGTTGACACTCTTTTTCTTTATAGATATTTTTTAAATGCAGACCGATATTATCTGTGCTTGTATCAAATGGCTCAGACATTTGTGATTGTGTCAGCCAGATAATCTCATTCATCTATTTTCCCTTAAAATATCTTCGTATGCTTTTTGTTCTATCTGTGTTTTAGAGATTGTGTTAAATTTGCTAAGTGAGTTTATATAGAGGTTTTTTCTCATCTTCTCTCGGCAATAAAATATTCTTTTATTTTATCTAAAAATATGTTTTATATGAAAAGGATTTGTGTTTAAGAAGAGGGAAGAAAAACTCCATCCGCTTTATGGATGGAGCGTAAAGTTAAAGATTTTTACTAATCTTAGTAAAGTTCTTGACTTGGGTGGTTAGGTTTGCTAGCTTCTGTGTTGCCATTGTTTGTATCGTAAGTTACGATATTGTCAGCTTGTAAAGCACCTA
>Ga0074197_1000310_pt1 | contig 66567 bp, 72 predicted proteins | sample EPASupsiteSAE305_FD_64526 | JGI IMG/M metagenome (GOLD analysis project Ga0074197, IMG submission 64526) | Bioremediated contaminated groundwater microbial communities from EPA Superfund site, New Mexico - SAE3-05 reassembly with SPADES | ecosystem: Environmental > Aquatic > Deep subsurface >... | reverse complement strand
GTCTCATAGCGTATGTCTCCTTATGGTGTTCGCCCCTTATGGTTGTTATACAGCACGACAGTCGTGTTGCAAAGAGCAAGGAACGCGCGGATTATACTGAAAAATAGCTTAATATTAGTTTTGGTTAAAGGATTGCTTGCAGTTTCAGCAATGCAGAAAGAAGCAATGACTCTTGATCCGGTGAGCCTGTCGATTTCATCTTTAGCTCGGTATCGAGGAGGAGATTAATCCCCCGTTTATACCCCTCAGGCGAGATTTTGATCGAGAGGGCGGCACGCTCTTTTTCGACAAATCCCGGAAGTTTATACCCCAGTACCAGAGCCGAATCGGCGACTCCGTGAATTTTGATGGCGCTGTTAAAAAGATACAACTGTGTCAAAAATCCGCTGATGGCGGTGAGGAGCTGGATCTCGTTTTCTCCCGATTCGAGGAGGTGACGAAGTGAGGGGAGGAACTCTTTTTTCTCGATGACACGGGCGATGAAATGGTCGAGTTTGATTTCGCTCAGACCGAAAACATGCTCGTCGATCTCTTTCATCCCGATCGGTTTGCCTAAGATAGAGAGTTTGGAGAGCTCGTTGCAGGCGAGGGCGAGATCGTTATTGTGGATGTCAAGGAGGTGAAATGCCGCTTGGTTATCGAGTTGAACTCCCAAACTTTGCGCCTCTTGCATCACGATGGCACGTGCTTCGGCGGCAAAGGGATGAAAGAACCGAACCGATCCGGTATGGGCACCTTTGAACGCAGTATCGGCCCCTTTGACATCTTCGCCGTAGTAACAGTAGATAAAGGTGTTGTCACTGTTTTTTCCGACGAGTTCCACGAGCGTGTCGAGTTCGGCTTTGGGGAGCTTTTTTTCGTGTTTGACGATAAGGAGGTTTTGATCACCGAAGAGCGACCCCTGTGAAAGGTGGGCTTTGGCGGTATTGAAATCGTATTCGTCATGATAGAGACTGAGAACCGATGCCCCCTCGATCTGGGCAAGTCCGTGTGCATAGCGGTCGATGAGAAAATGGCTCTCGCCAAAGAGTGCCATCGCTCGTGGTGCTGAATGATTTTGGAGATGGCGATCTAGCTCTTGTCTATTCATCCGTTTCCTTTTCGATGCGACTCACAAACGAGGCGGTAATTTTTGCGGTGGCGAGGTTGGCGGCTTCGATTTTAACGATGATGTCATCGAAGAGCATCAGACCAAATTGTGAGGAAATCTGTACTTTTGCCCCCGTGATGGTGTCGTGAATCTCGGCGATGAACGGCTCTTCGGCGCGCATGATACGGGCTTTGAACTCTTGACCGATGACGGTGGCTGCCCAACGGGCAAATTTACGCTCTTGGAAGCGGATTTCGATGTCGCTCGCTTCGCGCTCTTTTTCACTGATCGAGGTACAAAGAGACTCGATGTTTCGCAATACATACGATCCCTCTTCGGTATCTCCTGCTGCAATCGCTTTGAGGAGGCGGTGGACGATCAGATCGCTGTAACGGCGGATCGGAGAGGTGAAGTGGGTGTAGCGATCAAATCCTAACCCGAAATGTCCCATGTTATAGGGTGCATAGCGTGCCTGCATCTGAGCGCGGATGATGAGGGTATCGACCTCGCTGATGAGATCGCGTCGCTCCGCCTCGGCTTGGATCGCCATGATCGTCTCTTTGATGGAGCCTTGGGACTCGACGAAAATACCGATACTCGCCAACTCGGTGTAGAGGCTTTGGAGTTTCATCGGGCTAGGGGATTCGTGGATACGAAACACTCCCCGCTCGTACAGTGATGCCGCCGCTTTGTTGGCGAGGAGCATACAATCTTCGATCAGGGCATGGGATGGTGTCTCGACGGCAAACTCGGTGGAGACGATATTTTGCTCTTCATCGATTCGCATCTCCAGTTCGCTGGAGCGGAAGTTGTACCCTTTTTTCATCCGCTCTTCACGGAGCTTTTCGGTAAGAGTGTTGAGAAGTGGAATATAGGCTAATACCTTTGCCTCTTTTTCGGTTTTGGCTTCCAGATTCCCTTCAAAAAAGGCGTCGATCTCTTCGTAGCTGAACCGTCGGTGAGAGTGTATGATCGACTCATACAGGGTATGGGAATCCATCTCATAGGTTACGGGGTCAATATGCATCTCAAACGTGTAGGCAAGCCGATCAACGAGAGGCTGGAGGGAACAGAGGGTTTCGCTGAGTTCTCGAGGGAGCATCGGGATGGAGCGATGGGGGAGATAGATCGAGAAACTGCGGTAAATCGCCTCGGCATCGATCGCACCGAAAGGGTGGACGTATTCGCTCACATCGGCGATGGCGACGTAGAGGGTGGAGGTTTCGGGGATATAACAAATGGCGTCATCGAAATCTTTGGCAGTGACGGGGTCGATGGTACAAAACGGCAAGTGACGTAGATCACGGCGGTTTGGATAGAGGGAGGCATCGACCTCTTTGGGAAACTCTCGTGCCATAGCTAAGACGTCATCCTCAAACGCATCGTGTTTGTTGTAGAGGGCGAGGACGATTTTTTCATCCACTTTAGGGTCACTAAGGTTCCCCAAATAGGCGGCTATCGTTCCGCTTTGGTTGTTGATCTGATAGAGTGAACCTTCAGCTTTTTCGGGAAGATCATTGAGGGCAAATCCTGCGGGGTGATCGGTGCGGATGTCTTGGAGGCTCAAATAACCGTTTTTCATCGTGACGACGGCGACGCTGAACGTTTCGCTTCGCCCTGCGATCACGACAACTTTCGCCTGAGGGCCGCCACGTTTTCCGAGTAAGCGTTGGGCAATGACTAAATCGCCGCTTTTCGCTCCCATAAGGTTAGCTGTTTCGATAAAGTGGTCGCGGATACTCTCTCCCAATGTCTGAAGATAGGCACCGCTCTCAGAAGCCAAAGAGATGATACCGGCGCGGTATTGAGACGCGAGCTGATATTTGTTATCTTCATGCGTTAGAAGTTTTCGTGTAAGCCATTCATTAATGTGCTCACGCTCTTCGGGTGCGATATCTTGGTCATAAAGACCATGGGTAAGACGAATTAGGAGTGATTTCATAAGAGATATTATAGTCAATAAAAACTTCTATGATAGAATAACCCCTTTATTTTACAAAGGAACTTTATAATGACACACGAAGCGATTCTTAACCAACTCGGATATGCACCTAATGAGGCGCTTAGTATACAACTCAGCCGAATTGAGGCAAATACACTTGGATATGAGAAAATTATTAAACATATTTTGGATTTGCACGAAGCGTTGAAAACGGATGAATCGTATGTAGCTCTGTCAAACACTAACGATTATTTTAAGATTAAAATCGATGCGACGAGTGGAATCAGTGCTGAGGATGCGATGGAGAAAATCAATCATTTTGCGGACAAATATAAGGTAAATCTTCAAAAAGTGGACGGAAAACCGACCTATTATATCCTCGGATTTGCGGCATAGATGACCAACGAACCCATGACCCCGCGAGGGTACGACGAGCTTTTACAAGAATTTAAATTCCTAAAAGATGTCGAAAAACCTCGTGTAAATGTCGAAAAACAGCGTGCGGCGGAGCTGGGAGATCGAAGCGAAAATGCCGAATATCATGCGGCAAAAGAGAAACTTCGCCATATTGATAAACGACTTTTTTATCTCAATTCGATGATTCAAAAAGCCCAAATGATCGATCCTTCATTGCTCGATCACTCCCGCGTCCATTTCGGTGCCACGATCACGATTATGGATGTGAACACAGAAGAGGAATTTTCCTATAGTATTTGCGGAACATTGGAGAGCGAGCCTGAAAATGGATTGATTTCTGTCCATTCCCCCTTAGCGCGTGCAATGCTGGGAAAAGAGGAGGGGGACGAATTTAGCGTCCATCTCCCTAGCGGAAAAAAGAGCTACGAAGTGAGTGCAATTACCTATATCGATATCTTTTCACTGAAAAAAAATATCCGCAGTGAGAAAGAATATAGTTTTCATTGACCTTATTTAATCTCAATTTTTTTAGATACTTTTTTTCCTGCTTTAGGAACGGTGAGCTTTAGTACGCCGTTGGCGGATGTGGCACTGATCGCTTCGAGGTTGGCATCATCAGGGAGTGAAAAGCTTTGATTGAATTGCCGATACGATTTTTTCGACCCCTCTTTACTCTCTGACTCCTCTTTCCGTTCTCCCGAAATCACTAGTCTATTTCCTGATGTTTCGATCGAAATATCTTTTTTATCCATCCCCGGCAGATCGATACTGATGAGGTAGGCTTTGTCACTCTCTCTCATCCTTGATGTACTGTACATACTGCTCATGCGCGGAATCGGGCGGTTAAAAAAGTTTTCCATCTCTTCTATACTCCAAAAAGGGCAACCTTGTTCACACGGTTTGTCCCCTTTTTGTTGAGGAGAGATGATGGCTGCACTCACTAAGACAGGTACAGCACCTAAAGCAATTAAAAGACGTTTAGATAGAGTCATGGTTAAACCTCCAATAATGATTTTAGAACACTAAATTTATATCGATTTTGTAAATAGAGGGTAAATTAAGGGGGCGTTTTTGTACCCTTTGGTATAATCGCGTTACTATTACTATTTTAAGGAATTTGCCGTGAGCACTCCCCTTCCAGATATCGAAAAAGTTCTAAAACAGCATAAGCTTTCACTCGGAGATTATGATCACATCAAAAAAATCCTCGGACGTGAACCAAATCTCGTTGAAATCGGAATTTTTTCGGCAATGTGGAGTGAGCACTGCAGCTATAAATCGTCTAAAAAACATTTGAGCGGTTTTCCGACTAAAGCACCGTGGGTTATCCAAGGACCGGGTGAAAATGCGGGTGTTATCGACATCGGCGGCGGATATGCGGCGGTTTTTAAAATGGAGAGCCATAATCACCCGAGTTTTATTGAACCGTATCAAGGGGCAGCGACGGGAGTCGGCGGGATCATGCGCGACGTATTCACCATGGGCGCGCGTCCTATCGCCAACCTCAATGCACTTCGTTTCGGAAACGTATTGAATCAGGATGATATCAGTGCCCATCAGCGTTATTTGGTACGCGGCGTCGTATCGGGTATCGGCGGATACGGTAACTGTATGGGGGTTCCGACCATCGGCGGTGAGACGAGTTTTGATGAGTGCTACAACGGTAACATCCTTGTCAATGCCTTTACTCTCGGACTCGCCAAAAGCGATGAGATTTTCTACGGAAAAGCGGAGGGGATCGGTAATCCGGTTATCTATGTCGGCTCTAAAACAGGGCGCGACGGTCTCGGCGGTGCGGTGATGAGTTCGGACAGTTTTACCGAAGCGTCTAAAGGGCTTCGTCCTACGGTACAAGTGGGTGACCCGTTTACCGAAAAACTCCTTCTTGAAGCGTGTTTGGAACTTTTCAAAACCGATTATGTCGTCGGGATTCAGGATATGGGAGCGGCGGGACTAACGTCGAGCTCATTCGAGATGGCGGGACGCTCAGGCAGCGGGATGATCATGCATCTCGATAAGGTACCTGCTCGTGAAGAGGGGATGATGCCCTATGAGTTCATGCTCTCCGAATCGCAAGAGCGTATGCTCATTTGTGCGCGTAAAGGGACAGAACAAGCGATTATCGATATCTTCGAAAAATGGGATCTCGACTGTGCGGTTATCGGTGAAGTAACGGCGACGGGTAATATGGAGCTTTTCTGGCACGGTGAAAAATGTGCGGAAGTTCCTGTCGATCCTGTAAGCGAAGAGGCTCCGATCTTGGATCGTCCTATGTCGCGACCTGCGTACCTCGATGATATCGCAAAAATTTCTTTGAATGATTTTGATGCGGTAGCAAACCAAGCGGCATTTGAAAAATTGATTAGCTCAATGGAAGTGGTCGATAAGCATTGGATTTATCAGCAATACGATTCAATGGTACAAACCAATACGGTCAAAAAGGGGGGCGAACTCGATGCTTCCGTTATCCGTATCAAAGAGAACGGCGTAGCCTTGGCGATGAGTGCCGACTGTAACGTCCGTTACTGCTACATCGATCCGAAAGCGGGAGCAGCTGCGGCGGTTATCGAGAGCGGTCGTAACGTCGCGATGAGCGGTGCAACTCCAAAAGCAATCACCGATTGTCTCAACTACGGAAACCCTGAGAATCCTGAAGTAATGTGGCAGTTTGGCCAAGGGTGTTTGGGGATCAAAGAGGCGTGTGCAGAGCTCAATACCCCTGTTATCGGCGGGAACGTATCGCTTTATAATGAAACCAACGGTAAATCAGTATTCCCAACCCCATCGATCGCGATGGTAGGGGTGAACGAAGATCAAAACAAAGTCTTGATGTCTGCGTTCCAAAAAGAGGGAAATGCATTGTACCTTGTCGGTGAAAGCCGCTCGGAATTCGGCGGATCACTCTACATGAAAGAGCTTTACAACGTCGTAGCGGGAACTATTCCTGCTATCGATTACGATAAAGAGCGTGCATTATGGAACCTCGTGATCGAAGCGAATAAAAAAGGGCTTCTCTCCGCGGCAAAAGATTGTAGCTCGGGCGGTGTCGCGATAGCACTCGCCAAAATGGCATGTGTGAGCGATAAAGGGGTGCAGGCTACAATTTCTGTAACTGATTCTCGTGATATTTTTGCTGAGAGTATGTCACGTGCGATCATTGAAGTTGCACCTGAAAACTGCGCTGCGTTCGAAGCGATGGCAGGCGAGTTAGCATGGTCGAAAATCGGTAGCGTAGGTGGAAAAGTATTTGCAGTGAATGATGTGAAAATGGATCTTGCCGAGATGCAAAATGTCTATTACGGTACGTTCCAAAAAGTGATCGAAGGGGATTTATAACTTATGTTATGCACTTTTCGGGCAAAGCCCGCAAAGTGGCAGGGACAAATGTCCCTACAACCCCCTAAAGCTACCCGCATCTCTCAAATGCGGGAGAAAACTAACCTGTTTTACCCCTTCTGAAAAACAGAAAAATTTACTCTTTTAATCTCTCAATTTTTGCGCCCAGTGCGCGTAATTTTCCTTCTAAGTCTTCATATCCGCGATCAAGGTGATAGATACGGTGGACGTTCGTTGTCCCCTCTGCTGCCATAGCAGCAAGTACGAGTGCACTCGAAGCGCGCAAGTCGGTTGCCATGACATCGGCACCTACAAGTTCACACGGCCCGATAACGGTGGCGGTGTGACCGCTGAGTTTGATCTCGGCTCCGAGACGTTGTAACTCACTGACGTGCATAAAGCGGTTTTCGAACAAGCGCTCTTCGATGGTGCTGGCGCCCTTAGCAATCGTAGCAAGAGCCAAGAATTGTGCCTGCATATCGGTCGGGAATGCCGGATACTCTTGAGTGATGATATCGACGTGCTTGAGTTCAGATGCAGGATGAATCGTCATCGTATTTTCAGTGCATTCGACGCGGCATCCCATTTGCTCTAATTTTGCCGTAACGGCATCGAGGTGATCGGGGCGTACGCGCTCAAGTGTAATGGTAGAGTTAGTAATCGCACCGGCGCAGAGATAGGTTCCCGCTTCGATACGATCTGGGATAACTTCAAAATCAACCATCTCGATGGTTTTACCGCCGGTACCGATGATCGTAATCTCAGAAGTGCCGATTCCGGTGATGTCGATACCGCTATCACGGAGGATTTCGCACAGTTGAACCACTTCCGGCTCTTTAGCACAGTTGACGAGAACGGTTTTCCCATGTGCTAGTGCTGCTGCCATAACGATGTTGGCTGTACCGGTAACGGTGATTTTATCGAAGATGATATGGGCACCTTTGAGACCTTCAGGGGCTACGGCATGGACGTATCCTGCATGGATTGTGATCTGTGCTCCCATTTGCTCTAGTGCTTTAAGATGAAGGTCGATTGGGCGTTGACCGATAGCGCATCCACCTGGAAGAGAGACTTCACAATGTCCAAAACGGGCAAGGAGCGGTCCAAGGACGAGAATAGAGGCGCGCATCGTTTTAACGATATCGTAGTTCGCCATCGTGTGGCTGACGGTAGAGGTGTCTACCTTGAGGAGATGGTTCTCTAATGAACAGCTGGCACCGAGGTTTTGGAGAAGTTTTAGCAGGGTTTTAATATCGGCTACTTCGGGCATGTTGGTGACTTTTAGCGGATTATGGGCTAAAAGTGCCAAGGTAATAAGTGGTAATGCGGCATTTTTTGCGCCAGAGATGGTAACGGTACCGCTAAGTTTAGTCGGCCCTTGAATTCGTAAATAGTCCATTAAATTCCCACAAGTATAAAAGTTTGATATTATAAGTCAACATAGGTTAAAATTATCAAAATATAGCGATACTCGAAGGAGAAAATGTGAGTTCAGCACTCGATCGTCTGAAAAACCTGACGGCACAGATCTCCAGCTACGAGTTAGAACGCAAAAGCAACCTCAAATCACTCGAAGAACTGTACCTAAAATTGGGGATTAATACCAAAGTCGGAGAGTTTGATGCGTTGTTTGAGTTTAAAGCGATTAACCTCTCGGGATTATCGCTAGGCGATGATGATTTAGGGGCCATTAAAGAGGGTAAATACGCTCAAATCATTGCGATTATCTACGACAAAGAGGCTAAAGTCAAAAATAAAAATATCTCACTGGCCTATTACGGACGTGCCGAAAAACTGAGTGCACCCTTGAAGAGAGATATTATCGCGTTTGTATTGGGGTGGCGTTTTGAGAAAAGCTTCCGTACGTTAGAACACTATCATAATCTAATGGCAACACTTAAATCTTACCCGAGCGAGTAGAACGTGATTTTTCTCGATACGGAAACGACAGGGTTAGAGGTCAAAGACAGAATCTGCGCTTTGGGGATTATTGAGGGGGAGTCAACCCATTTCGAGTTGATCAATCCCGGAAAAAAAATTCCCCCCGCCGCTTCGGCGATCCATCAGATTACAAATGAGATGGTGAGTGATGCTCCCTCATTTTCCGACTCCATAAGTGCCGAAAAACTCAAAAGTCTCAATACGCCTGAGAATATTTTGGTATCGCATAATGCCCCGTTTGAACTTTCGATGCTTCAAAAAGAGGGGCTAACATGGCAGGGGAGTATTATCGATACCCTCAAATGTTCCAAATCGCTGATGGATGATTTGGAGGGGTATAGCCTTCAATTTTTACGGTATGAGCTGAGACTGTATCGTGAGGAGGGGAGGGTGTTTCAAGAGCATGGGGTATCGCTCGTTCCTCATCATGCTCTAAGTGACGCGCTCCATACGAAAATGGTATTGGAGTATCTGCTCGATTTAGCGGATGTTGAGAAGCTGATAGAGATATCCAAAAGCCATGTTCTCCTGAGCCGTTTGCCGTTTGGGAAATACGCCAAAAAGAGGATCGAAGAGATTGCCCTCAAAGACCCCGCCTATCTGAAGTGGATGGTGGAGAGTGTGATGGATATGGACGAAGATCTTCGCTACAGCATCGAGCATTATTTATGAGGTTGATTTTTTCTCTATAGGTAATACGATGGTAAAACATACACCATCTTTTGTATTGTGAACCAGTAATGAACCGTCCATATGGTTTTCAATAATTTTTTTAGCCATATACAGTCCTATACCTGTCCCTTTGCCTTCCGATTTGGTCGTAAAATAGGGGTCAAATATACTGGGTAGAATATCCGGCGGTATACCCCCTCCATTATCTGAGACTGAAATTTCAGCACTATTTTTTTTATTTTTAACTTGAATCTTAATTTTAGGAGTTTTGGGTTTATTGCTCATAACGGCGTCTCTCGCATTGCTAAGCAAATTAAAAATGACTTGTGAAAACTCATTTTTATAGCCATAAATAAAAATATCTTTAGGAATTGAAATTTCACATTCAATGGAGTTGTTTCTTATCCCCTGTTTCAGAATATTTTTGGTATTTTGAATGCTTTTATTGAGGGAAAACATTTTTTTATCTTTATCGGGATTGAAAAAATTACGGAAATCATCGATAGTGTTCGACATATAATGAATTTGTTCCATGGCTTTGGCAGAGATTGTTTCGACGTAACTCTGGTTTAGTTCTCCAAATCGGTAGGCTTCTTTTAAGTCTTGAACAATCAATCCGAGCGAATTAATCGGCTGACGCCATTGATGGGCTATGTTTCCGATCATCTCTCCGAGCGCTGCTAAACGAGACTGCTGGGTTAAAATAGCTTGCTGTTCTCTAATCTCTTGCTCGAGCCAGTATTCTTTTGTAATGTCACGTGCAATCCCGACTAATCCCATTAGTTCTCCACCGGAGTTGAATAAAGGATGCTTGGCCGTCAGTAATAAGACATCGTCTCCTTTAAAGTTTTTAACCCACTCTTCATTAGTTATCGATTCAATTCGGTCGAAGATTAAGGTATCTCTTTGACGAAATCCTAATGCGTATTCCATCGGGTAGAGCTCAAAATCGTTTTTTCCAAGAAATTCTGCTTCGCTCTTACCGAAAAAATTAGCAAAGCTTTGATTACATCCAATATATTCAAAATTAAGATCTTTATAAAAAATTAAATCTTGAATCGATTCGGTTACACTGTGAAGAAGGTCATGCCCTTTTTTAATCTCTTTGATCGCTTCGGTCAACTCTTTAGAATTTACTTCAAGAAAACGGTGAAGGATTGCACTGTGATCATCAAAATCTTGGTAGCTTTCATTAATAAGATTAAGAAATTGCTGAAATTGAAGAGAATTAGAACTGTTTTCCCACTCTTTTCCGAAACATTTTTTGAGTTGTATCTCGAGGAGTTTATGCATGTTAATCCTCGTAAATTACGGTGAGGGTCATGGTTTGATTATGAAGGTGACACTCAAGTAAATTATCTGAAAAAGGGGCAATTTCACCGTAAGAATAAAATCCGCATATATGGATATTTTCACTTAAGTTTTCTCTTATTGCCTCGAGCTCTTCTCCCACAAGCTGTTTTAAAACGCTTCGTCGAGCACTGCAACTGATGGCGATTGCAAGAGAAGGTTTGTTGTTATGGTTATCGATTCGTTTAGCGACCGCTTCAGCACCTTCTATCAAATTATTGACATTGGTTTTCATGAGCCGTACGATAGAACCTTGGGGGATATCTACACCGAAAAGGATGGACTGATCGTCATTGACTCCCATCATTACCCGCACTAACTCTTTCTCACTTCCGGGTTCACGGACATTCAAGGGAAAGCTTAAACCACTAAGGGGCAGATTTTTAACATAATCTCCCAGATAATCTTGATAGAGCTTTAGAGCCGGTTTATTATCAATCTCATAGACACGATTTCCTTCTGCTCTCGTTACGACCCGTTCAGCACCGAACTCTTCCCATCCTGTTTCACATTTAATACGTATGTGTAACGAATCTCCATAAAATCCTACTGCAACTGCCCGGCACTCTTTTGCTTCTTCCTGAGAGAAGATCAGGGTATGGTCGAAGGCCCAACCATCTCCTGCTAGTCCACCGGTTATAGGCAATGCATGATCGACACTGTTTATCCCTTTTACAAATGAGGAACCGTTTAGTTTCAGCCCCTCAAACAAGACAAAGACATGTTGAAGATTTTCTTGTGGGAGTTGTTGAATAAGCGATTTTGCGTCATCTTCGAGAGTAGCATTGTCGAGGGCAGCGCTTGTAGTGACTTCAACCCACCCTTGTTCAAAAGCAATAATAGTTGCAACAAGAGAATGTTCGCTAAATTTCCCTGACTCAATTGTCCCTGCCGTTGATGCACCGACAATTTTAGCATTAGGATAGGATGTTTGTAATAATGCGATTGGTAATACTTCGGCTATCGCATCGATATCTCCAAAAACAAAAATGAGCTGTGCGGATAAAGGCTCAACCTGCAAAACTTTTGTAGAAATCCATTCGGTTTTAGTCCAGACGAGTTCTTGTATATTCATTGCATACTCTTTCTGATTTCAGTTATCACTCATAACCTGATTTCGTCCATTTCCTTTTGCGGCGTAAAGTACTTTGTCTACCCGTTCAATTAACTCTTCGACACTTTCACCGCTACGCACTTGTGCAACTCCGAAGCTTGCGGTTTTGTTGCCTGCTATTTCAAACGGATAACCATTTACTTCGAGACGAATAGATTCGGCTAAATGGAGTGCTTGTGTGAGAGTTGTTTTTGGAAGTACTAGCATAAACTCTTCTCCTCCCCATCGCCCTATATGATCCACTTTTCGAATATTTACTTGCATAAGATAGGCAAATGCCTGTAAAACTTTGTCACCAATTGGATGACCGAAGATATCATTAACTTCCTTAAAATGATCAATATCTACCATAATTAAAGAGTACGGCTCCCCATAGCGCTCAAAAATTTTATGGTATTCATAAATCCATTCATTTAATTTACGACGATTACATAACCCAGTAAGTGGATCGATAAAGGAGAGTGCTTCCAACTCATTCATCATCATTTGTTCAATTTTCCGTGCTCTTCGTACCATTAAGAAAATTAATCCGATAATAGTAAAAACAATTAAAGTAGAAAAAATCATCCGTTCTTTGTATTTTTTCTGCATTGTGTTTAGGAGTCTACTTTTCTCTATTGTAATCGCAGTGATTCCGCGAATCTCTCCTACCTGATAATTGTAGCCGGTAGAATAATTGCGCTTAATGAACTCGGGAGCATCCTCTTGTTTTCCATGGCACATGAGACAATACGGCTCGATTTTCAGTGGTGCTGCATAAAAATACGATATTCTTTTATCGATACGAATTTCGTGAAAAAGTTCTTTCGCATCGGGTTTTTTCTTAAAATACTCAATTGCATTATGCTCGTAGGGGTGAGGAGCGTTATTCGGATTTCGATTTTTATCGGAAATATTACGTATGCGCATCCCCTGAGTTGTCCGTTTTTTGAAATCATCGCTGATAAGTGAAGCTGCGTGAACAGGGAGAAAACCGACCGTTTGCTGATTAAGTTCAATACCGCTGTTGATAAACTGCTCCTGATATATTTCTTGAACAGAAGCAAGGTATTCTTGCAATATTTTTGCATTATCGTAAGCTGTGTGGGCTATTTCTTCATTGAGAGTCCGATATTCAAGCCAATTGCGTAGACCCCCTCCAATAAAGATGAAAATAACAATAATTCCAAATAGACGGTAGAGATAATGTTCGGTATAGAAATAGCGTTTTAGCCAATTCACGAATATCATATTCTCTCCATCGTAACTATCATCCGAAATACTAAATTTTAAATTACTGCAAGCGATCCATGGAATAGAGAAGCTCTTCCATTTTGTTATCAACACTGCCGACATAGGTAGTGAGATCCATCATTTCATCCATATTTTTATTGAGTGATTCGCTGTTGTCATTAATGGCTTGGATCAAGATATTGATCGTTGCGGCGGTTTCCGCCAAACTCTTTTGCGTGCGTTCGGCAAGCTTACGTACTTCATCGGCCACCACGGCAAATCCACGTCCGTGTTCTCCGGCACGTGCTGCTTCAATGGCGGCATTAAGTGCGAGAAGATTGGTCTGATCGGCAATATCACCAATAGTTGTCAATATCTGTTTTGTCTCTTGGGCGTTACTTGCTAATGTTTGAAGATTGTCGGAGAGTTCATGCTCTTTGTTGGCCACTCTTTGGATTCGATCCACTGTGGTGTTAATCATTCCGTTAAGTTCGACAAACTGATTTGCACGAAGACTTTCAAGGGTACTTTTGAGTTGTTGTGTATTATTGTTAAGTACCTCTTTAGCTTGATTGTTTTGGTGTTCCATCGATTGAAGTGCTGTACCCAAGTCGTTGATTTTTTCCAACATTTGAGCCATTTTTCCCTCAACATTGACATGGGCACGTGTAGTAAATTTTCCTTCACTTAAAGATTCCAAAACACTGATGGCTTGATCAAGATTTTTTTCGGTTGCATCGAGCATTGCATTCATTGTTTTTTTAAGGAGGTGAACATGGGGTGTTGTACTGTCACTGGCGACACGACAGAGATAATGACCTCTTCGGACTTTATCTGCGAGTAGTACCATTTCACCGGCTACTTTGGTATCCTGTTCCAAAATCATTTCATGTGTTTGTGCAAGATGATTGAGTTTTTCTCCGATACTGTTTATTTCGGCAGGAATCATATCCATTTGATTGCGTTTGAATTTCAATAATTCTTCGAAATCTTCCAACTGCTTAGAAAAAATATCTGATCCTGAAGAAGCGAGATTAAGTACGATTGCCGTTCCCATAAGTACAATGATTACTCCGGATGTTATCCATACCGAGTTAACGGTTGCCTCTAATACCAAACCTACAATACCTATCAGGGATAAAATAATTATTTTGATGTTATTTTTCATTCTTGAATTGCCTTTTTTTATCGCAGTGTTTTATAAAGCGTTTCCGCTTTTTGAATCTCAGAAGGAGAAGCTTTACGACGACAAGACATATATCCACCTTCTCCGTCACCACAGGCTATATTTGGATAGACAGTAGCGAATACCCAATAAAAACCGCCGTTTTTGGTGGCATTTTTGACATACCCTTTCCATACTTTTCCGCTTTTGACAGTGTCCCATAAATCTTTAAACGCCGCTTTTGGCATATCACGATGACGAACGATGTTATGCGGTTGCCCAATCAGTTCTTCGAGTGTGTAACCGGCAATTTTGCAAAAATCTTCATTAGCAAAAAGAATTTTCCCTTTTGCGTCGGTTTGTGATACTAAAAAATCGGTATCACTTAATGTATATTCCATTTTTTGTCCTTCGTGTTTTACAAACTCTTATCCATTTATCTTTGTAATCAAAAACCTATTATAAAAAACAAGAGCCCCATTTCGTAGAGTTTTTTTGGCAACTGATAGAATAAATAGTTTTAAATCTCAGAATAGATCATATAGTAGCTGTGCAAAGTTATTTTTTGGTTATTTTATGAGGGGAAGGGGGTTAGGATATAATGGATACTTTATAGCCGATATTTTTAACGGTTGTAATCGACTCTTCCCCGATTTTAGCACGTAGTTTTTTGATAAGGGTTTTAACACTGCTCTCTGAGACAATCTCACCATCCCATAAAAAATATTCGATTTGGGTCTTACTAAGAATAGAATGTCTGTTTTTTATCAGTAACGAGAGGAGCTCAAACTCTTTTTTTGTTAGCAGAAGCATCTCTCCATTTTTACTTACGATTTTGTTGTTTAAATCAACATCGACACCACTGGTGAGTTGATAGAGAGATTTTGTAGTATTGGATTGGGCGGTAAATTCACTCTTTTTTTTCAACAGTTCTTTGCAAAGGTGCAAAACTTGGTCAATTTGGATTGGTTTTATCAAATAATCGATGATATTCAATGGAATAACTCGAAGAAGTGTTTTTGAATCGGTATGCGCCGACATAAAAATAACCGGCAAATTTTGATCTAAATCTCTTACTTGCTTTATAAAATCAGCGCCGTCTTGATAGGGCATACGCATATCGGTTAGGATGATATCAATTTTTTGTGATAGTACTTGTTCGTAGGCATCATAACCGTTCGATGCAGTAAGGACATTTTTAAAATAGCGTTGTAAAATATTCGCGAGCGAGCCTAATGCGATAGGGTCATCTTCGGCAATTAAAATAGAATACTTTTTAAAATCGTCATAACTCTCCACTCTTTTTGTCCTTCGGAGCTAATTTTTTCCTCTATTATAAGCATTTACTTTCTGTAAAAATCATTAAACGGGCTTTGTGTCTTTCTTTTTCTAAAGGATTTTATCTTCGGCTTGAACTTAGTATGCTAAAATAACATACTAATATAGAATATTTTTTACAAGGCAAACGTCGTGAAAGTAGCTATCCAATGTGATTCTCCATTACTACAACGTTCCTTGGAACTTTTTCTGGACGGACATCTGAGCTCTCTTCGTCAATGCGATATTTTGATTCGTGACAAGGAAATATATGACGATCAATATCTGACTTTCGTTATAGGATTAGGGGAAGCATCCGATCTGATCAAACCATTTTCCAAAGCGCAGCTGATGCATTCATTAAACCAAAAGTTTGAGTCTCAAAAAAATCTACCTGTTACAATCGAAGAGGAGAAACCTCTTTCGTATGAAGAAGGGGTTAGTTTTGATATTTTAGAACGGCATATCGATAAATTGACGCGTGAATACCAATCCAATATCCTTAAAGCGATACGGGCATTTTATGAAAAATAATCCTACCATTACCAAAAAAATCATTGCCGGAAAATATAAAGGTAAAACGTTAAAACTTCCTTCCAAAGAGACCACCCGTAGTTCCAAGGGGATTGTATTGGAGTCGTTTTTCAATACGTTACAGTTTGATATTATCGATGCAGTTTTGGTTGAAGTGTTCAGCGGAAGCGGCTCCATCGGGCTTGAAGCTCTCAGTCGGGGTGCTAAAAAAATAATTTTTATGGAAAAAGACCGCGATGCGATCCGTACGCTACGTGAAAATATTGCCCAAACCGATCCAAAAGCGTGTGAAATTATCGAAGGGGACAGTTTTAGTAACATCGTCCATGTTAAAAAGCGTCTGGCTTCTCTCGGAGAGAGTGCCTTTATCTATGTTGATCCCCCTTTTTCAATTCGCGAGGGGATGGAAGAGATATATGATAAAACCATCGATATGATTGCTTCACTCCCCCTTGAAATGGCGACTTTGATTATTATCGAACATATGAGCACCCTTGAACTTCCTGATGCTATCGGTCATTTTAACCGCCTTAAATCCAAACGCTTCGGAAAAACGTCACTCACTTATTACGCATAAGTCATTTTTGGAATAAACATTGCTTAATCCTTTTATCATAAAGGACGGGCATGAGAATTTTCGTATTACTTTTTTGCTTACTAACCCTAGCACAAGCAACACGTATTAGCGAAGTCGCTAATATCGTCGGTGTGCGTGATAACCAAATTATCGGTTATTCTCTTGTGGTCGGTTTGAAAAAAACGGGTGACGGTACGACTTCTAAATTTACCCTCCAATCTATCGCGAACATGCTCAAAGCAATGAATATCGATATGAATCCGGTTGACATCAAGTCCAAAAATGTTGCCGCTGTTGTCGTTACGGCCAAATTTGCTCCGTTCGCACGACAAGGGGATGCCTTTGATGTTACGGTTTCTTCCATCGGTGATGCGAAATCACTCGAAGGCGGGACACTGTTGATGACCCCTCTCAAAGGGGTTGACGGTAAAATATATGCGTTGGCACAAGGTTCTATCAGTATCGGCGGTAAAAATGAAAAAGGTGCGGGTGCAGAATCACACCCAACCGTTGGATTGGTTTATGGCGGAGGTTTGGTGGAACGAGAAATCCAACAAGATCTGTATCACCAAAACAGTGCGACTCTTTCATTGAAGACATCTAATTTTGCAAATTCCATAGCGATACAAAATGCAATTAATGCAAAATACCGTGCCAAGGTAGCTGCGGCTGTCGATCCGAGAACTATAAATTTACAGCTTCCCAAAAATAAATCGATGGTTGAATTTTTGGCTGAAGTACAGAGTCTTGATATCAATTATGCGCAAGAGCAGAAGATTGTTATTAATGAACGGACGGGGACGATTATAGCGGGCATCGATGTCGAAGTGAAACCTGTTGTCATTACCCAAGGGGATATGACGGTAAAAATTCTTTCCCAAAATGAAGTCTCCAAACCTGCAGGAAGTGTAGCAATGGATAAAAGTCTTGTCATTGGCTTGAATGAGAATGAAGTTTATACCGAAAGAGGAACAACAACAGTTGCGAATATCGCCCGCTCGCTCCAAAAAATGGGTGCTACCCCTAAAGAGATGATCTCAATTCTTCAAGCAATGAAAAGTGCCGGGGCTATTTCGGTTGATTTGGAGATCATCTGATGGATATCACGAGCGTACAGCACCAACGGGCGATCCCGACAATCGGAACCAAGGAAGGGGATGCTGCTTTACGTGAAAAAACAGATCAGTTTGAAGCAATCATTGTGAAAATGATGTTGGATGAAGCGATGAAAGAAGAAAAAAATCTTTTCAGTGCAAATGATCCGGGAGAAAAGATTTTTAAATCGATGTATCGTGAAGAGTTATCCAACGCAAGTGCAGGAGGATTCGGATTTTCTCAAATGCTTTTTGAACACCTTAGTCAAAAGGGTGAAAAAATAGAGAAATAGACTAAATTAATAATGGTTTTTGCCGATATGGTATATATACATCATAAACGGATAACAAGGATTCACCATGATCTCAAGTGTGAACGGATCGCTTATCAAAGCGACATATCAAGAATCATCGTTAAAAACCAAAGAGCAGGAGAAATCCACGCAATCTATTACAAAACAAGGTGACACAAGCCGAATCGAAGAGCTGAAAGCTTCTATCGAAAAAGGGGAATATCGTGTCGATATCGAAGCGTTAGCTAAGCGTATTGCGCAAGAGCTGACTTAAATCAGAGGAGTTTATGATGTTGTCTTATCAGTTACAGAGTGCTATCAAAGATCTTGAGACTCTCATCTCTTTGTCGCGAGAAGATATCGCCGATATCCGAGAAGCGAAGCATAACCCACAATTTGATCGTTTAGCGATTAAAGAAGAGAAAATAAAAAGTTTTGAACAAAAAAAAGCGATGATCGATCGTGAAATATCAAAACTGATGACACAACATCCGACACTACCTCTCTCTGAACTTTTAGATAATGAACAACATCAGCAACTCGATTCTCTCAAAGAGCATCTTTCACTGCTTAGAGATGTAAATCAACAATATGCAAAAATGGTTTTAAGTGTAGGCTCATTTTATAATACCCTCTTAGAGCGTTTGGTTCCGACCCAAATGCAAGGGTATCAGAAAGTGGCAACCTCAGAAGCCTCGTTTTTGGAAATACGAGCATAACATGGCATCTATATTTAATGCGTTACATATTGGCTATAGCGGATTAAACGCAGCTCAAATCGGTATTGATACTACCGGACACAATATCGCCAATGCTGAAACGGAAGGCTATTCCCGTCAACGCGTTGTTACTGCAGCATCAACTCCTCTTAGTGTAGATCCCGGTCAGCGGGGTGGCGGAACTCAAATTACAGAAATTGTCCGTGTCTTTGATAGTTTTGTATTTGGTCGATTAGCAAATGCCGCTCAAAATAAAGAAAATTCAGATACTTTGAAAAAAAATCTTGAAGAGCTTTCCTCCTATTTTCCGGAAATTGACAATGTTGGCATCAAAAATGATATGCAAACCTATTTTGACATGTGGCAGTCACTTGCCGGTAATCCAAGTAATACTTCTCTAAAAGTGGCATTGGCACAGCAAACTCAAACTCTGACACAGCATATACAAGAGACTCGCTCCCAAATTACAAGTCTACAAAGCTCTTTGAATGATCAAGTAAAAGTCAATGTTGAGGAAGTTAACCGTATTGCAAAGCAAATTTCAGAACTAAATATAGAGATCAACAAAGCTGAAGCCGGTGGGACAAATAATGCTAACGATTTACGTGATCAGAGAACTCAGTTAGAATTGTCTATGTCGAAACTTATTGGTGCGAAAGTGATTGTAGGACAGATGGAGACTAATAATGTCATTGATAGCAATATTGCCATAAAAGAAGGGAGCTATACGATACAAATCGGTGGTTTTAATATTGTTGATGGCGGTTCATTTCATCCGATAGGGATGGAGAGTGCCACTAATCAAAACGGATACAATGATTTGTATTATGAACGTCAAGATGGGGTAAAAGTTCCTTATTCTGATAGTATTACCGGTGGCAAAATCGGTGCTTTACTCGAATTAAGAGGGTCAACTATCGGGACAAACGGCCAATTTGAAGATGGATTTTTGCAAGAGACCATTAATAATCTTGATGCTTTTGCTAAAGGGATGATTGAAGCAACCAATAATGTGTATGCTGAAACCGCCACAACCTCGATGCAGTCAAATCAACTTAGTTTTTCAAACAATCAGTCATTATTGAGTACGGACGAGAATTTTAACACGGGGACTTTTGATATTATTGTTTATGATATTGACGGGAATGAAGTTGGTCGGCGAACTATCTCTATGGACGAAGGAACGATGATAGATGATTCACCAATGACAACAAACAGTATTGTCGGTCAGATCAATTTGTCAAATGACGATAATAAAGACGGAAATGCTCTAAATGATATTGATGATATGTTACTGGCAACGTTTAATACAAATCAAAAAGTATTTCAGGTTGATTTAAAAGCATCATTACTGGCGCAAGGATATACCTTCGCTATTGAAGACAATGGGACAAATTTTGCCGGGGTAACAGGTGTTAATCGATTTTATGACGGATCTGATGCCAAGAATATTTCACTCAATAGTGCATTAAAAGAGGATACAAGCAAAATAAAAGGGTTTAAATCTCCCGCAAACGGAGACAATCAAACGGCATTAAAGATGGTTGAATTGCAGTTTGCTTCGGTTACGTTCGGTAGTGGTTTGAATAAATCTACAGATACCTTGTATGGTTATTTTGATAACCTAGTGACGCAAGTGGGTACCAAAACAAATTCTGTTATATCGACTAATGATGCCCTGACAGCACAATATAATGCAATCAAGCAAGAGTACGACACGGTAAGTAAAGTGAGCATTGATGAAGAGTTGGCAAATCTAATACGGTATCAAACCTCATACGGTGCTGCCGCTAAAGTTATTACAACTGTCGATCAAATGATGACAACGCTATTGGGCATTAAGACATAATGCCTTTGTTGAGTATTACTGTACTTGTTACGGTGATTTTTTTCTCTTTTATCGGCCCGTTTCTTTATACGGTAGATCCTCTTTATCTAGATTCTCATGCTATTTTACTCAAGCCCTCACTAAATCATTGGTTCGGTACTGATCGATTGGGGCGTGATTTATTAGCCCGATTGATGGAAGGTGGACAGGTTTCTTTGTTAATCGGATTTGCCAGCGCACTTATTTCTACATTAATCGGATTATTGTATGGAGTAAGCGCAGCACTTTTACGAGGTGGATTTGATAAATTATTTATCGTTGTTGTCGATCTTTTTTTAACCTTCCCGACCCTCTTTTTGCTCTTAACGCTGGTGAGTTATGTTAATGCTTCTATTTGGATTTTAGTGTTAATTATTTCGATAACAGGATGGATGGGAATAGCGCGTATGATACGAGCAGAGAGTTTTTCCATCGCATCTAAGCCGTTTATCCGTATTTTACATATTGCTAAAGTACACCCTGTGAAAGTAATACTCAAGTATTATGCCCCTTTACTTGCACCGATTGTGTTGGTAAGTTTTACTTTCGGGGTAGGAGGGGCAATTTTAGCAGAATCTGGACTCTCATTTTTGGGTCTAGGTATTGTTGCGCCTCAAATGAGCTGGGGGAGTATTCTCAGCGGAGGAAAAGAGGTTATAGACATCGCGTGGTGGGTGAGTTTTTTCCCCGGTTTAATGATTTTTATCGTTACTTTTTCACTCATGAATATCTCTAATGCGCTTCAAGCAAAAATGAATCAAAAAGAGATGCATTAACACAGGAGATGTCCTACAAATTTCGACATATTACCTAAAATCTTTCCGCCGCGACGGAAACCTAAGCCACACGCTTCGTAGGCAAAAAAGACTCCTGCTTGATAGCTATGACCGTTACTGTCTTTCGGGAACTCGACGTACTCTTGGTAAATAGGTTTAAAGTTGCCGTAGGGCCCTTCATTGGATTCCGTGACATTGCCTGAAACATCCATAATCTTTACGTTTGCACCCTCACGTCCAAACATCCGTTTTTCGACTTGCTGTATCCCTTTAAGAGGCTCGAATGACGTTTTAAGGAGATATGGCGAATCTGGAAAAAGATCACATAAAATTTTCATCATCCCTTTGGATTGAAAGAGTAATGTATAAGCAGGATTGAGGATAATTGCTTTTTGATTTTGCATAATGGTAGTAAGCTGTGTTGCAAGTTCAGGCTCTTCAATAGCAATCTCTTCCCACGGATAGAGTTTGAACCAATATTCATAGGGTTCTTCTGCACTATCGTAGATTCCTTCGTCATCGAATTTTACTCCGCCGAGGGGTTCAAATCCGGTCTCAAAACCTGCATCGATCGCCATTTGCTGCAACAGGCGTACGGTTTGTTCTTCTTCGAGATTACCGCTGATCGAACTGAACAAAATTTTCCACCCGTCGTAGTGTTTTTCAAACTCTGCAGGATCATCAAAAAGAGTTACGAGACGGCGGAAATTATCACTAATTGCCTCATAGATATTGTTGAATTGTCGCTCTTCGTCCATGCCGTTATGTTTAAGAAGCGCCCATTGTAAAATTGCTGTTTCAAAGAGAGACGTGGGGGTATCGGCATTAAATTCGATCAGTTTTATCGGTGCTCCATCGATACCGCCTGCTAGGTCAAATCGTCCGTATAAATGCCAATGAACATCATTCTCCCAACTTTTTTTGATCACGTCGATAAGATTAAAGGGAATACCGAGATCAAAAAAAAGATTATTGTCGATGACATGTTGGGCAGCAGCAGCGTACATATCGTAGAGTTTATTTACCGCTTCATAGTATGCTTCTGCTTCACGATCCGAGACCACAACCAACTCATCGGCGATATATTTACTCTGATCGCTATCGGTATGCCAACCGAACCCGAATTGCTCTAATGTACGATCATCAATCGGCGTGATGTTCTGGAGAGAGATCATGTTCATCCTCCGAAACTACTGCTAGAAGAGGTACTTCTTGATGCGGAATTACCGAAGAAACTTTTTTTCTGGCTATTGGAAGTGGCTGAATTACTACCGCCAGCGGATGAACGGTGATACGCGGAGCGATTCGACGCATCTTGGTGTCTTTGAACATTTTTGTTGTTCATCAATGCATTTCCTATCATATTTCCGAGCAATGCTCCCCCAGCTGCAGCGAGGATAGTTCCAGCCAGACCCATCCCTTCACCTTGAGGTTCGGCGTTGAGTTCTGATTTCCCCTCTTCCATTTTTTTGTACTCTTGGTCGGCGAGTTCTTTCATCTCCGCTTCACTCATGACCCTCTCGCTTACGGTCCCATTTTCATCTGTCTCTTTAATGATGGCACGGCTTGGCCCTGTAGTCGGCATCTCTTCAATAATGATATATTTTCCGTTTGGTTGTTGTTCAACCACGAGAAATTTATTTTGGGTAACACTCTCTTCACTACCGGCTTGCTCTTCCGGTGCGCTTTGACATCCGCTAAGGGCGCTAAGGACAACAACTCCCATTGTCCCCATCATCATGTGTTTTACTGAGGTAATATGTTTCATTTTAAATCTCCTATCGTAATTGTTTTAAGTGCGTTGTGTTGAGTAAAAATATTTTGGATGCACTTTGTTCATGAAGACCGCGAGAATCTTCGATGATGACATCACATGCGGCGTGGCAAAAGAGGGGATCGTAAGACTTTCCGCTCTCGTTTGCGGAGGTAGAGTAGAGCCATTTATAAGGGCTAATGAGACGTGAATGTTCCGGATCATTTACGTATCGAAACGCTTGATTTTTAACGACAAAGGTTGTTTTGTGCGCATGACGAACACGACGTTTATGAAGTGACGGAATACGAATGTCTTGGCGCAAGTTTTTAAATTCGGAATAGACTTTGAGAAAGGGTTTTCCTCCTGTACGCATCTTAATCTCTTCAAGCCGAGCAGCATCTTGAGAGAGAAAACCGACAGTGGTGTCGGTTTGGGCGAGGAAGATTTTTTTCATAATTTAAGGGATAAGGTAGTCTTGGAGGGCATGAGGTTCCATCCAGCTGTCATCTTGCATATGGGTCATTGCTTCGATTGCGGCACGGGCGGCGCTAAGAGTGGTAAAATAAGGGGTTCCCATACGCAAGACGATTTGACGAATCTGTTCAGCATCTTTTTTCGAGGTTTTGTTATCGGAGGTATTGATGGCGAGAGAGATCTCTCCGTTTTTCATGACGTCTTCGATATTCGGACGCCCCTCAGAGATTTTAAGAACGGCTTCACATGGGATGCCTGCCTCTTCTATGGCTTTTTGGGTACCGCGTGTCGCGACAAGTTTAAACCCTTGCTTGTGTAATCCGCGTGCGATTTCAGGGGCGTGAACTTTATCCATCTCGATAAAAGAGAGGAAACACGTTCCTGAAGTTGGAATTTTATTTCCGGCTGCGAGTTGGCTTTTGGCGAAACTGACTCCGAAGTTTTGGCTGATCCCCATAACTTCTCCGGTCGATTTCATCTCAGGAGAGAGAACCAAATCGGCACCGTAGAGTTTGTTGAAAGGGAATACCGCCTCTTTGATCGCAACGTGTCCCTTAAGACGCGGTTTAAGTAGCCCATCGGCTTCCATAACGACATTGTAATTGTCATAAAATTTGAGTGCGTTACGTAACGTATCTCCGAGCATGACACGGGTTGCAACTTTTGCAAGCGGCATTCCGGTTGCTTTGGAAACAAACGGTACCGTGCGTGAAGCTCGTGGGTTTACCTCAATTAAATAGACTTCGTTTTGATAGATAGCGTATTGGATATTCAGTAACCCGATGACTCCGAGACCTAATGCGATTTTTTTCGTTTGTTGTTCAACCTGCGCTTGAAGCTCACGACTGAGGCTTACCGGAGGGAGTGAACATGCGCTGTCTCCCGAGTGAATTCCTGCCTCTTCGATATGCTGCATAACCGAACCGATATAGACCTCATTGCCGTCACTGATCGCATCGACGTCAAGTTCAACCGCTTGGTCAAGAAATTTATCGACGAGAACCGGAGAATCGTTACTCACTGATACGGCGACATCCATGTAAGTGCGGAGTTCATCTTTGTTGTAGACGATACGCATTGCACGTCCACCTAAGACATACGAAGGACGTACGAGCACAGGATAACCGAGCTCTTCAGCGACGGCAAATGCCTGTTCTTTTGTCATGGCGATACCGTTTTCAGGTTGTTTGAGCCCTTGCGCTACAACGAAAGCGGAAAATTTCTCACGGTTTTCGGCCAAGTCGATTACTTCCGCCGAGGTTCCGGCAATTTTAGCTCCGATGGCGTGGAGAGAGTTTGCAAGTTTAAGAGGTGTTTGTCCTCCGAAATGGACGATGATCCCATCAGGCTGTTCCGCTTCGACGATAGAGCGGACATGTTCGAAATCGATCGGTTCGAAATAGAGAACATCGGAGGTATCGTAGTCGGTAGAGACGGTTTCAGGGTTACAGTTGACCATGATCGTCTCTATCCCCATCTCTTTGAGGGCAAATGAGGCGTGTACGCAGCAGTAGTCAAACTCGATCCCCTGACCGATACGGTTCGGTCCGCCACCGAGAATCATCACTTTTTTCTTATCACTTACGCGTGGTGCTTGAAGCCCAAGGCGGGTAATGTTGGTCGTTGAATAAAGGTATGGAGTTAATGCACCGAACTCTGCTGCACAGGTATCGACTTCGTTGTACTCAAACGCTATAGCAAGCGCTTTACGGGCTTCATAGATATCATTCTCTTTCGCATTTCCACCGTTGAGTGTGATAAGACGGGCAATATTTTTATCGGAAAACCCTTCAGTTTTAAGACGACGAAGTTGCGGCTCATCCGTAAGGGTTGCAGTTGTGATTTGTTTTTCTTGTGCGATGATCTCTTCGATTTGGGTTAAGAACCACGGATCGATTTTAGAGAGTTCAAATATCTCTTCTTTTGAAAGACCCATGCGGAATCCCTGTCCTACGTAGAGGATACGTTCCGCGTTTGGTCGGCGAATTTCATGTTTAACAAATTCGAGATCACCCTCGATAGGATCGAAGCCACTTAACCCCGTCTCAAGAGAGCAAAGTGCTTTTTGTACTGATTCTTTGAAGGTACGTCCGATTGCCATCGCTTCACCGACCGATTTCATACTGGTGGTGAGGGTCGATTCCGCTTCCGGGAATTTTTCAAACGTAAAGCGCGGCACTTTAGTAACAATATAGTCGATAACAGGCTCGAATGCGGCAGGGGTTCCGGTGATGTCGTTGGTGATTTCATCGAGAGTAAAGCCTACTGCAAGTAATGTAGCTACTTTGGCAATCGGATAACCTGTTGCTTTGGATGCGAGTGCGGATGAACGGGATACGCGAGGATTCATCTCGATAACGATCATACGTCCTGTTGCCGGATTGACCGAGAATTGTACGTTTGATCCTCCGGTGTCAACACCGATTTCACGTAAAATAGCGAACGATGCGTCACGCATACGTTGGTACTCTTTATCGGTGAGGGTGAGGGCAGGGGCAATGGTGATAGAGTCTCCCGTATGAACCCCCATCGGATCGAAGTTTTCAATAGAACAGACGATGATACAGTTATCGTTACGATCACGGATAACCTCCATCTCGTACTCTTTCCATCCGAGCAATGACTCTTCGATCAAGATTTCGGTAATCGGGGATTCATCAAGACCGCGTTGAGCGAGAAGCTTAAATTCATCGATGTTGTACGCAACACCGCTTCCGCCTCCTGCGAGGGTATAGGATGCACGGATAATGATTGGAAAACCGATCGCTTCGGCAGCAGCCATCGCTTCATCCATGTTGTAGGCGTAACGGGAAATCGGCAGGTCCATACCGATTTTCACCATGCACTCTTTAAAGGCTTGGCGGTCTTCCCCTTTTTTGATGGCACTTGGGTTAGCACCGAGGAATTCAATTCCCTCTAACATTCCGAGTTCATGCATTTTCATCGCGGCGTTAAGAGCCGTTTGCCCACCCATAGTAGGAAGGATTGCATCAACTTTCTCTTTTTTGATGATTTCGGCGATGATTTCGGGTTTAATCGGTTCGATGTAAGTGCGATCGGCAAATTCAGGGTCGGTCATAATCGTTGCCGGATTCGAGTTAATCAAAACTACGCGGTAGCCAAGTTCTTTGAGCGTCTTGACCGCTTGTGTTCCTGAATAGTCAAATTCACAGGCTTGACCGATGACGATCGGGCCTGATCCGATGAGTAATATCGTTTTGATGTCGTCGCGTTTTGGCATTGAGACCCCTCGTCATAAAAATTTTATTATTATAGACGAGAAGCACTTAAAATCCGATTACAGTCCCTATCTTACTTGTGTTATTACATGGAAATAGGCAGGATTTTTACCGTAAAAATAAGGTTCAATGACAGCACTTTGATAGCCGCTTGCTCTTGTAATTGAGATCACTTTCCCTACTTTTAAACCTGCCATAAAGATTCGGTCGAGTCCTGAGGTAAGTACTTCATCTCCTACCGAAATCGGAATCCATGTCGGGATAAATTCAACGATCAAACGGCGCGCATTATTTCCCCGAACAATTCCCGGTGCCAGTGAAGTCCCGACATTTACGGCATAAGAGCTTTTAACGTCGCCGTTTAGGAGGGCTAGAGGCCGTCCATTTTTGGATACGACAATGCCTGCCGCATAACCGCGATAGAGAAGTCCGTAGACACGTTTGGGATTAAACTTTTCCATTTCAATCCATATGCGGTGAGGATCTCCAAAACGGACATAAGAGAGGGCACGTACTAAGCTGGTATCCGGTGTTGTTTTGAAGCTACTGTTATGCTCTTGAAGCAATTTTTGGTATTCATCGGCTACTTGATGCAGATTTAACAGTTCTTGTTCATAGTAACGATTTTTTTTTCGTAATTCGAGGATAGTAGCTTGTTGGTTGAAATGTTCGTCAACGGTGTGCTGAATGGTTTCGACTCCATCAAGATACGATGACTTTATAGTATGGGTTATCCGAAGAATGGGAGATTGCAAAAAATTAGTAAAATAGAGTGCACCGCCTACCAAAATGGAAAGGAGTGCAGCGATAGTTAACGATTGTTTATTCATTATCGAAGAGTTCGTGGAGTTGATCGATCTCTTCTAATGCGCGACCGGTTCCGCGTGCAACACACAAAAGGGGCTCATCGGCAACGTAAACCGGAATTTTGATAATTTCAGAGAGATACTTGTCCAGTTGACGGATAAGTGCTCCGCCACCTGTAAGGATAACACCGTTGTTAACGATATCACCTGCCAAATCCGGCGGCATATTTTCTAACACGTCACGCAACGCTTCAAGAATCTCTTTAAGCGGTTCACGCATTGCTTCACGTGCATCTTCACTGGTAAGTTCAATCGAAGTAAGAAGCCCTTCTACCTGATCACGTCCGTTGATGATCATTTTCAGTTCTTGTGCCAACGGCATAGCGGTACCGATATTAATTTTTATATCTTCCGCGATACGCTCACCGATCAAGAGATTGTATTTGCGTTTGATGTAATCCATGATTGCACGGTCGATTTTATCCCCTGCAACACGGATAGATCGGCAAAGAACGAGTCCTCCGAGAGAGATAACACCGATTTCAGTAGTTCCCCCTCCGATATCGACAATGATGTTCCCTTTTGGTTCTCGAATATCGATTCCTGCGCCGATAGCGGCAGCCATAGGCTCATCGATCAGATAGACTTCACGCGCCCCCGCACTCATAGCTGATTCACGAACCGCTTTACGCTCTACTTGCGTCAATCCGTAAGGGATACAGATAATAATACGTGGGCTGATAAGTGATGTACGACCGTGTGCTTTTTCGATAAATTTTCGGATCATTTTTTCGGTCATATCAAAATCGGCGATAACGCCATCACGCATCGGACGAATTGCTTTGATATTTCCCGGAGTTTTACCGACCATCTCTTTGGCTTCACGACCAACTGCGAGAACGCGTTGTTGACCGTATTTTTCAGTTTTTACCGCAACGACAGAAGGTTCATTAATAATGATCCCTCGCCCTTTGGAAATCACTAGGGTATTTGCTGTCCCTAAATCGATAGAGAGATCGTTTGAGAACATTCCGATAAGTTTATTAAATAGCATTGACTCTCCTATGCGCTTTTTTGAGTTGATTTTTTAATGTATACAGGTGGGGTCTTTTCTTCTACGACTTCTTTGGTGATGAGCACCTCATAACCGCTGTACTCAGGAAGTTCATACATCGTATCTCCCATCGTCTCTTCCATAATTGCACGAAGTCCGCGTGCCCCCGTTTTACGAGCCAAGGCTTTAGCCGCGATAGCGTTAAGAGCCTCTTTTTCAAAAGAGAGTTCGACGTCATCGATAGCAAAAAGTTTGGTGTATTGTTTAACCAGAGAGTTTTTTGGTTCCGTCAAAATGCGAACCATCTCCTCTTCGGTTATTTTGTTCAGGGATGCGATAATAGGTAAGCGTCCGATCAGTTCAGGAATGAGCCCGTAGCTTACCAAATCATCCGGCTCAACGTTTTCAAAACTGTCATCGATATCGGTAGTTGAACGTTTTTCGTGGCCGAAACCCATTACATTGTTGCCGCGTTTGCGTTCTAAAATTTGACCCAGTCCGTCAAATGCTCCGCCGCAGATGAAAAGGATACCGGAAGTATCGATTTGGATAAAATCTTGATTGGGATGCTTTCGCCCCCCCTTTGGAGGGATGTTGACTACGGCACCTTCGATAATTTTAAGCAGGGCTTGCTGTACCCCTTCACCCGATACATCACGAGTGATCGAGCGGTTTTCGCTCATTCGGGAAATTTTATCGATTTCATCGATAAAGACGATCCCCTGTTGCGCCCGTTCAACATCACCATCCGCCGCTTGAAGAAGTTTAGTGAGGATGTTTTCAACGTCTTCTCCGACGTATCCCGCTTCGGTAAGGCTGGTAGCATCGGCAATAGCAATCGGGACGTTTAGAACACGGGCAATGGTTTGTGCCATGAGTGTTTTACCGCTTCCGGTCGGTCCGATCAAGAGTACATTCGATTTGGCGATTTCGGTTTCGTCTTCAACCTGAGTATGTTTAAAAATACGTTTGTAGTGATTATATACGGCTACAGAGAGGAGTTTGCGCGCTCGCTGTTGACCGATAATATACTCTCCTAAAAAGGCATTAAGCTCTTTCGGCGTTAAGAGTTCAGTATTTTTATGCTCATGGGTAGAAGCGGTTTCTGCTTCTGAATCACCGAACATGATTTTATAAGCAGAGAAAACACAATTTTTACAAATGTAAACATTTGTTCCGGCAATGAGCGGATTGTGATCGCTCTCTGCCGCGTCACAGAAACTGCAATGGCGATGAATCATGATTGATTCCTTTCATACGGGATACCCCGTTTGGTATTGACAACAAAAGTACACAGGTTTTTAACAAACTCGCTTGTTGCTTCTTGAAGTAAAACGCTCGCTTGTTCTTGGAGCGGTTTCCCTGATTCAAACAGCTCTTTGTAAGCACTGCGAAGCGCGTCGATATCGGTACGTTCAAGATGACGACGTAAGCCGTTGAGATTTAGACCGCGCAGTATTGCACGATTTCCCTCTGCCAAACAATACGGCGGTACATCTTGCGACAGGGCAGACGCCCCTGCAATCATTGCATAGTCACCGATTTTGACAAACTGGTGTACCGGAGTCATCCCGCCGATAACGGCATAATTTCCCATCTCGACGTGCCCTGCTAATGTGGCGGCATTGGCAAGGATACAATGGTCTCCGATAATGACGTCATGGCCTAGGTGGACATATCCCATAAAAAGATTATGGTTTCCGACAACGGTTTTCCCGCCGCCTCCCGCAGTACCGGGGTTAAACAAGGTGAACTCTCGGATTTTATTGTAATCGCCGATGATGAGTTCAACCTCTTCACCTGCGTACTTTAAATCTTGGGGGACGGAGCCTAGAACCGCATGGGAAAAAATTTCGTTGTATTCACCGATGGTGGTATTGCCGTAGATGCAAGTCCCCTGAGCAATTTTTGTCCCTTTACCGATTTTTGATTTGGCGGAAATGAAACAAAAAGCTCCGATTTCGACATCAGGTCCGATAACGGCTCCCTCTTCGATAATGGCGTGTGGAGAGATTAGACTCATGCGACCTACTTATCCACGATCATAGCTTTGAGTTCAGCTTCAGAGACAAGTGCATCGTCAACATACGCTTTCCCTTCTAATACCCAAATTGATCCTTTGTGTTTCACCACATTCATACGATATTCAAGTCGATCTCCCGGACGTACGGGAGCACGAAATTTCGCACCGTCGATACTCATAAAATAAACCACTTTATTTGCTGCCTCTTCTTCGGTCATATCCATACTTTGGAAAGCGAGGATTCCTCCGGCTTGTGCCATACCCTCTAAAATCATAACACCCGGATAGATCGGATGACCCGGAAAATGTCCTTCGAAAATCTGTTCGCCGATCGTAACATTTTTGTAACCGATCAAGGACTCGTTTGGAGTGAGAGAAGTAACACGGTCGACCAGTAAAAAAGGGAATCTGTGGGGTAAAATTTTTTGAATTTGAACAACATCTATCATATTAAGGGACACCTTGGGTAAAAAAATCCCCTAATTTTACCGCAAAAATTGTTAATCAATGATAATAAGTTGTTCTTTCGTTAGATACTAATTTTTTAGGGCGTGTTTTACTAATAAATCTGCCACTTCAAAACTGGCATCGACGAATTCTAACTCCGGTAAATCCCGCATACTTTTTCGCTCTTCGGCACTGTCTATTTTGACAATAATATTGGACTCTTTATCGTAGTTTAAGACGGCTTCGCTGATGAGGCGTCGGTTTTGTTCACTGCTCATAGTGATGACAATTGCCTTGGCCTCTTTAACCCTCAAAGATTCTAAAACGGGGAGTTTGTTTAAGTGACCGAAATAGGCCATATACCCCAATTTTCGAGCATGTAAAACGTGTTTAAGGTTATCGGAGATAATAATGAAATTCGCCCCTTTGCTTTGGAGGTTGGCGGCAACAATTTTCCCCAACATCGCAAAACCGGCGACGATAATATGATCTTGGCGCTCGATGGGGGTGATGACGTCGGACTCGTAAAACTCTTTTTCAAAATATGAGGAGAGTTTATAGATATTTCCGATGATAAAGGGGGTGAGGATCATCGAAATAACACTCACTAAAATCAAGAAGCTTGCCGTCTCTTCGCTGATCAGTTTTTGAGAGCCTGCCAAAGCAAAAACAGCAAAGGAGAATTCCCCGATCTGTGCCAGAGAAAGTGCTGTTTTCGCGGAAGTATTTTTATCCGAATTGCGCCTAATGATGGCATAAATGACGACCGCTTTGAAAAGCATCGCAAAAATAAAAACAAACGTGATAATGTGGATATTTTCAGCAAAGTAGAGGATGTTGATTTTTGTCCCCACCCCGAAGAAAAAGGCACCCAATAGGAGGTCTTTATAGGTGGCGATATCGGATTCGACTTTGACGTTGTAACGGGTATCGGCGATAATCATCCCCGCGATAAACGCCCCCAAAGAGTAGGTAAACCCCATACTGTGAGCAAGAAGTGACGCACCGATAAGGATGGAAAAAACCGAGCCTAAAAAGAGTTCTTCGAGTTCGGTTTTGGCTGAAAATTGCAACAGGGCATTAACGATTTTTTCTCCGATGGTAAACATAAATACAACGACAAAGAGAGCAGAAAGGAAGGTCTTTCCTATGACTTCGCCGAGTGAGAGGGTATCGTTGGATAAAAAGGTTATAAGGAGCAAAATAGGGATGACGGCGAGATCTTGAAAGATTAAAATCCCCATCGATTTTTGTCCGTAGGGGGTATGGATGTCTTTCGACTCTTTAAGATAGGTGAGGACGATAGCGGTGGAAGAGAGGGAAAATGCCAATGAGATGATCAGGGATGTATTAAAATCGAGATGAAAAAGAGTGTAGGAGAGTAAAAAGATCACCACGACACTAAATACGACTTGTAACAGACCGTTGGTAAGGAGGATGTCCTTCATCTTTTTGATTTTTTCTAAACTCAGCTCTAATCCGATGGTAAACATCAAAAAGACGATTCCGAACTCTCCGATGAGATTTAGAGAATCGTTTGCAGAGCCGTTGAAACCGAAAAGGGTACTGATGATCGTACCCGTCGCGATATAGCCGATGATATGCGATATCCCGAAACGTTTTAGGATGATGTTGAGAACGGTCGCTACGGCAACGGTCAAAAAGATTGAGAGTAATAGATTTTCCATATAAAATTATAGTAGATTATCTTTTCCATAAGGTGATTAAAAAGTAGACGATTTCGATCTTAATTGGATTTCTTATCTGTTTAAGGTAGCAGAATTGTACAATATAGGAAACAATCTCTTTATAAAGAATCAGCAGAACAATGTCTCACATAACGAATACAAAATTTTACCATCAAGCCATAGCCAAACACGGGTACACTCCGCAGGGGCTTAGATGGCACTCGAAAACATCGCAAAAGGTGCGGTTTCACCAAATCCTCTCTTTATTGCCCTCTAATACTGCTTCGATTGTTGATGCGGGATGCGGATTTGGTGATCTGTACCACTATCTCCAACAACACGGGCGTAGATCAATCCGCTATAGTGGATTGGATGCTTTGGAACTGATGGTGACTGAGGCGCGCAATAGAACCTCTCAGGGGATCCATCAATGTGATATTCTAACCGATCCGTTACTAGAGGGCGAGTTTTATGTGTGTAGCGGGGCATTAAATATTCTTGATAAAAAAGAATCGTTTCGTTTTATTGAACGGTGTTTTCATGCTTCATCACGTGGGTTTATTTTTAACTTTTTAGAAGGGGAAGAGTATTCTCGTATCTTTAATTATTTAAGCGTTGCACAAATCGAGAAGTTAGGGAAAAAGCTCAATGCACGTCTTGTTTTTAAACGACACTATTATGAGAGAGACTGCACGGTAGCGTTTTATAAAAAGTAGACCTAAGGTATTTTTACTAATTTTTCTCTCGTATCCTCATAGGTTTTTGTCTCTAAAAGGAGGGTGATTTTAGCCGTCGGTATCTCATCTACGACAATGATCGCCGAAGTGTTGAAAGGGCTATTCGTAAGTTGTGTGCGCAAAGCCGTCTCGCTTTCAACAGACGGTGCGTTAAACATCAATTCACGGGTATTTTTATACGATGATGAGGTGAGGGTATTAAACGTATCGAGGGTAATAAACCGTACCTCTTCGCGGTTAAGAAAAAACTGCCCCTCAATCTCAAAGTCGATTTTCCCCTCAGTAGAGGTGCGGTTGATGGTGGAGTAGAAGAGGGGATAAGCAGGGATGAACTCTGTACCGACTTTTACCGATGCACGGAGGAGGCGATAGTTTAAAAATCGCTCTTTGAGTATGCGGTACGGGGTCCCTGTATCTTCCAACTCATTGCGACGGGTATAGAGTTCCAAACGCTCTTCGATTGAGGCGGGGAGGATTTGGCGATTTAGGGGAGAGAACATCTCATCCATTAGTCGATGCTGTTGATCTCGTTGCATACTTAGACCATAGAGACAGCCGCAATAGTCCTGACGGTAGAGTTGTTGTTCACGGCTAACACGTCCCTGATCGGCGGTTCCGTTATTTTTACGGTAATCAAACGGGATGAATTTGACGCCGTGAGAGGCTTCAAATGTTTCACCGCTACGAATGAGTTGTTCTTGGGATTTTTTCGGACTGACGAGGAGGGTGGTGGTCATTGTCTGCTCACCCAATTCGATCGCTTTGTGCGCGCTTACTTCGAAACGACGATCAAAGCACACCTCACAACGCGCCCCTTTTTCGGGCTCTTTTTCCAAACCGCGGACGGCGTCCATCCAGTTCTCATAATCGTATTCACCTTCTATCAGCTCAATACCCAGCTTTTGACAGCTTCGCTCAACATCGAGAAGTCGGAGTCGGTATTCGCTGTAAGGGTGGATATTGGGATCATAGAAGAACCCGACGAGTTTTTCATCGGGGAATTCCTGCTGTAGCTTCTCGATAAAAAAGTGAGAATCGACGCTACAGCAGATGTGGACGAGCATAGTTAAAAGCCTTTGAAAAGTTCTTTAAAAGTGCGGTTCACTGCACGTGGGCTTTCCGCCGAGGAAAACTCAGCGTTAGCGTAGATACATGGGCTTTGCTCATGTGTCGTTTTGAAATTAATTCTTCTCTGCGAGAATTTCAACCGACTCAATGGTATCACGCATTTGGATGCTATCAAGAACTGCCATAGATTCTTTATCATCCGCTTCGATACCGCCGAAGACCGTGTGTACACCGTCAAGATGAGGAGTGCTGACGAAACAGATGAAAAACTGGCTTCCGCCGGTGTTCGGTCCCGCATGCGCCATAGAGAGAGAGCCTTTGACGTGCTTGTGTTTGTTAAGAGCCGTTTCACACGGAATCGCCCAACCCGGTCCACCGGTTCCTGTGCCGTGAGGACAACCGCCCTGAGCCATAAAGCCCGGGATTACGCGGTGGAAGTTAAGACCGTTGTAATAGCCGTCATTCACGAGTGCCGCGAAGTTAGCAACGGTGTTAGGCGTTTCGTCGTTATAGAGTTTGATCCACATAACCCCTTTAGCCGTGGTCATTTTAGCCCATTGGTAACTTGCCATCTCCTCGGGAGTAACGGTATAAGTTTTGAGTTCTTTTCGTCCGAACATGTATTTGATCCTTGGAGGAATTTTTTGAAATTATAGTGGAACAATCTTAACTATCAAAAGGGAATCCGTTATAATGAACGAAATTAATTTGGGTAGTGGTGAGCAGTGGAATCTTGGTTACAGCGTCGGTTGAACAACATCTCCTTACGGGATCTCAATTTCTATACCATTGTATTTATCCTCTTTTTTACCGTTATTTTCTCTTCTTTGCTTATCTATGATGAATATCGTCAATTTGCAATGGCGGCAGGCGATACGTTAGTCGGTATCCGAGGTGACCCCCATGCGCTTAAAGGGCGGCTGATCAAAATTATTGTCGAAATTGCGACATTAGCCCTGATCTTATTCGGATTTATCATCGGGATTTCTAAAATTCTTAACAGTATGATTGCTCGTGATATGGAACGATTTATGATTTTTTTTGAATCGGCTCATGAAAAAACAGAGCTGATCCAGCCGGATGAGCTTTATTTCAATGAATTCAAACGTATGTCGGGATATGCCAACGAAATGGCGCAGACGATTCAAGAGCAAAAAGAGTCCTTGCAAACTCTCAATGCCGGGTTGGAAGAGAGAGTGCGATTTAAAACACAGGCATTGCAAATCAAAAACAATGCCCTTGAAGAAGAGCGTGAATTTTCGCAAGGATTGCTCGAATCGCACAAACAGTTTATCCGCTATGCGATCCATGAAACCCATACCCCTTTATCGGTTATTATGGCGAATATCGAGTTGTTTACTATGAATGAGGGGCGTAATCGGTATTTGGCAAAGATTGAGGCGGCGGTCAAAAATATTTTTAGTATTTACGATGATTTGAGCTATCTGGTAAAAAAAGATCAGATTGAATACCCTAAAAAAGCGATCGATTTAGGTGAATATGTTGAAAAGCGGCTTGAGTTTTTCGATGAGGTTGCCCATTTCTCAAATCTTACTTTCAACTATATACCGTTGGAATTTCCATCATGGATACAGTTTAATGAAACCAAGCTTCAGCGGGTCATCGATAATAATATCACCAACGCGATCAAATACACGAAAAACGGGGAAGAGATTCGGGTCGGTGTAGTGTCTGATACACAAGGGTGCCGATTTTGGATCGAGAGCCGCTCTCAAAAAATTCATGACCCGCAAAAGATTTTTGAGGCATACTATCGGGAACGGAAAAAAACAGACGGATTCGGGTTAGGGCTGAGTTTGGTTAAATCGATTTGCGATGAAGACGGTGTCGAGATTACGATTCACTCAGACAGTGAATTGACCCGTTTTGAATATTATTTTAAAAAGGGCGGCGTTGAAAATATTTCTTCTTGAAGATGAACAGATGCTCAGTGAAGCGATTAATGAATATTTGCTCTCATCGGGACATCGTGTTGTCTCCTGCTATGACGGTGCTGATGCGCTCGAAGCCCTTCAAAAAGAGACGTTTGATTTACTGATATTGGATATAAATGTTCCCGGCATTGACGGGCTTGAACTACTTGAACAACTGCATGAACTTAAAATCCGCCCTCCTGCCATTTACATCAGTGCCCTTGTTGATATTGAGGGGATCAGCCGTGCGTATGATTTGGGATGCTACGATTACCTCAAAAAACCGTTTCATCTCAAAGAGCTTGCCCTTCGAATCGATAAAGTGATGCAAAATTGTGCTACTCCGCAAAATCATTTGCGTCTTTCTAAGAGTTACGGATACGATGCTTCAACCTCAACGTTAATGTGTGATAACGTAACACAGCCACTTTCGAAACGTCAATTACAGATTATTGATCTTCTCGCACGCAATCGAGGGCGTGTGGTTGATTTTGACCAGTTTCGTAACTATGTTTGGGACGAAGAATACGTGGATAATGCCACGATACGGGCTGAAGTAAGCCGTTTAAAAAAATCGCTCAAAGAAGATTTCATCCAAAACATCCGCGCATTAGGTTACATGATCGATATCCCCCGTTCTCACTAGAGTTACTTTTTTACACACTATTTCTTACCGTTGCCAATTTTTGACGATAAATTTTTCTAATTTAACGATTGCTACGTTCATGCTACGTTTCGTTTTCATAATGACACTGACGAAAAACTTCAAGGAGTGAGAATGAGACATACAGTACGTCTTTCGCTTTTAGCCTCAGTAATGGTTCTGAGTGCTTCGGCGGCCGATGATTTGGCCGGAATGTTTAAAGAGGGGAAAGCAAGCGGACAAATCCGCGCTTTCTATATCGATCGTGATTATTCGGGATATTCGGATGCCACGTCAGTTCATCGTAACGCGACAGCTATCGGCGGGTATTTGAAATATGAAACGGGTGCATGGAACGGATTGAATCTCGGTGCAGCTTTTTATACCTCAAACGGCTTATTTCTCAAAAGTAAAAAAGTGGGTACTGCTGATAATACAGAAGTAGACCCGACACTGTTCGGTAAAGATAATGAATCTCTCACGTATTTGGGTGAAGCGTATCTTCAATATAAAAACGGGAACACTACGTTTAAAGGAGGGCGTCAAAAGCTTGATACTCCAATGGCGGGAAGTGATGATGCACGGATGCTTCCTAACCTTTTTGAAGCGTATGTGGTAAGCAATACGGACATTAAAGATACAACTTTGATCGCGGCACATGTAACGAAATTCGCACAAGGTACGTTTGGCCGTGCTTACAATGGCGGTGTTTTGAGTGTCACTTCAGGATATTCTCTCGTGGATTCAAAAACACATGTCGGTGAATTCGTTGATATGGGTACGTATGCAATCGGTGAAAATACCGGAGGCGTGAGTGTTGCAGCGGCTATTTATTCAGGTATTCCTGGCTTAAAATTACAGCTTTGGGATTATTATGCACAAGATATTCTCAATGCCGTATATGCTGAGGCAAATTATGGTTGGTCGTATGCGAGCGGTGTAGCACCGTACGTTGGGGTGCAATGGATTAATGAGCGGGATATCGGTTCTAACGGTGTTGCAAACTCAACGAATAAACTGGCGAATATTGACAGTGATTTTATCGGTGCTAAAGTAGGGGTTAAAGTTGCGAATTTCGATCTTTCGGTTGCAGCTTCACACAACACTAAAAATTCAGATGCTGCTATCAACGGAGGGACGATTTCTCCTTGGGGCGGTATGCCGGCGTATACGCAAGGGATGGTAACGCGTCATCAGTTTATGGCGGGAACCGATACATGGAAAGCTGCGGCTTCGTATGACTGGAAAGATTACGGCGTTAATCTCAATACCGGTGTATTCTATGTACAATTTGAAATGGACCCGTTAAACGGCTATTCGGATGCAGCCGCATCTGAGAAGGCAAGTGAAGCAGGATTTGATATTATTTACAATCCGCAAGCGATTAAAAACCTTCAGTTACGTCTACGTGGGAATTTTCCACGCGGTTATCAAGAAAAAGCGACAACGGATGACATGGGTTGGGATGAATACCGTGTTATTGCAAACTATAACTTTTAAGGAGGTTTAACTATGAAACAAGAGATGGTTGATCGTATAAAAAACGATCCTGATTTTATTCAGCTTACCCGTGAACGTAGCAAGTTCGCATGGACTTTAACAATTATCATGTTGGTCATTTACTTCGGATTTGTATTGGTGATCGCATTTGATCCATCACTTTTGGGGACTCCGCTCTCTGCGGGTTCAGTGACCACGGTCGGGATTCCTGTGGGAGTCGGCGTTATTATCAGTGCGTTTATTTTGACGGGGATTTATGTCCGTCGTGCGAATACAGAGTTTGATGAACTCACCGCTAAAATCAAAGCTAAAGCAAAGGGAGAATAATGAAAACGTTATTATTAGTACTTCTTACTAGCTTTGCTGCGTTCGCAGGTGACGCACTGAGTGGAGAAGTGGAAAAACAAGCATTGAACATGTCTGCGATTATCATGTTCTTGATCTTTGTCGGGGCAACTCTCGGGATCACCTATTGGGCGGCAAAACGTACCAAAACGGCAAAAGATTTTTATACTGCCGGCGGAGGGATCACAGGATTCCAAAACGGTATGGCGATTGCGGGAGACTATATGTCTGCAGCATCGTTTTTGGGTATTTCTGCCCTTGTTTACGCGAAAGGGTATGATGGACTCATCTACTCTATCGGATTTTTGGTCGGTTGGCCGATCATCTTGTTTATGGTGGCTGAACAGCTCCGTAACCTCGGTAAATACACCTTTGCGGACGTTGCATCGTACCGTTTGCGTCAAACCCCTATCCGTACATTGGCGGCATTTGGTTCGATTTTAACGGTTGTATTGTATTTGATCGCTCAAATGGTTGGAGCGGGAAAACTTATCCAACTTCTTTTCGGTCTTGATTATGAGATCGCGGTTATTTTGGTCGGTGTACTTATGATCCTATACGTAACATTCGGTGGAATGTTGGCGACAACATGGGTTCAAATCATCAAAGCGTTCTTGCTCCTCTCAGGTGCAACATTTATGGCGATTGCGGTTATGGCTCATTATGACTTTAACTTTGAATCATTGTTTGCGACTGCGGTACAAATGAAAGAGACCACTTCAATCATGGCTCCGGGCGGTTTGGTCAGTGATCCGATTTCAGCGATTTCACTCGGAATAGCGTTGATGTTCGGTACAGCGGGTCTTCCGCATATCCTTATGCGCTTTTTCACCGTTAGCGATGCAAAAGAGGCACGTAAATCAGTTTTCTATGCGACAGGGTTCATCGGGTATTTCTATATCTTGACGTTCATCATCGGTTTCGGTGCGATCGTTATGGTATTCCAAAACCCGCAATATCTTGACCTTGCTAAGCAAGCAGTTGACGGCGGCGCTCCGATCCTCGGCGGTGATAACATGGCGGCAATTCACTTGTCTCATGCGGTGGGTGGAGACTTCTTCCTCGGGTTTATCTCAGCCGTTGCGTTTGCAACCATTCTTGCGGTTGTTTCCGGTCTTACATTGGCCGGAGCATCAGCGATATCCCATGACTTGTATGCGAGTGTTATCCGTAAAGGTAAAGCGGATGGAATGATGGAGATGAAAGTTTCTAAAATTTCAACGGTTATTTTGGGTATCGTAGCAATCTATCTCGGTATTGCGTTTGAAGATCAAAATATTGCGTTCATGGTTGGTTTGGCGTTTGCTATCGCAGCATCTGCAAACTTCCCGATTTTGTTCCTCTCTATGTATTGGTCAAAACTCACTACTCGCGGTGCATTGCTCGGTGGATCATTAGGTCTATTGACAGCGGCAGTTCTTGTGGTACTTGGGCCGACCGTGTGGGTGGATGTATTGAAAAATGCGGAAGCAATTTTCCCTTACAAATATCCGGCTCTTTTCTCTGTGAGTGCAGCGTTTATCGGAATCTGGTTCTTCTCGATTACTGACAGAAGTGAAAACTCTGAAAAAGAGAAAGAAGCATATGAAGCACAATATATCCGAAGTCAAACGGGTATCGGTGCAGAAGGTGCGGTAGAGCATTAATTGGAACGTCCAAGGAATAAAATCCCTTGGACTACGCTTGCCGCTAAGGCACTGAAGCTTGCCTCTGTAGAGGCAGATTTCTTTCTATAGAATTAATTAGGAGTTAGCTTTGAGTCTGTTTGACCAAAAAGCACTATTGATGTCGATCCATCCTTTTGACCTATTGGGCGAGAGGATGATTGAAAAATTGATGACCCAGATGGATATTGCCTATTACCCCAAAGAGACGGTATTGATCGCTCCGAGGGTACGGGCAGAATCCCTCTACATCATTATCAAAGGTATTGTCAACGAAACCATCGAGGGTGAACTCCAAAATGTGTATGGGGAGCGCGACAGCTTTGACGCGAACTCCCTTATATACGGAAATACCCAAAGCACCTTTAGTGTCGCCGAAGATCTCATCTGCTACGAACTTCCCAAAGAATCTTTCCTCAACCTCCTCCAAGATGTCGAACCGTTTCAAAACTATTTTATGCAAGATTTCATCACCAAACATCAAAATCTAAAAGAGCGTCAGCACCAAAATGAATTGACCCCTTTTATGGTTTCCCGTGTGGATGAAATTTATCTCCATGCCCCTTGCATCGTTGACGTAAATACTCCGATTCGTGAAGCATTACAGAAAATGGCAGATCAACATGCTAATGTTATTTTGGTAAAAGATCACGCGGAAATGGGGATCGTAACCGATACGAACTTACGCGAAAAACTCTTGCTGAGTGATAAAAGCCGTAATGATCCCATCGGTGAGATTACGACATACGGTTTGATTAGTATCGAGCGAAGTGATTTTCTCTTTAACGCATTGCTCCTTTTTACGAAGCATGGAGTGAAACGACTGGTGGTGACTGAGGGTGAAACGATAGTCGGAATTTTGGAACAGCTTGATCTTCTCAGCCATTTTGCTAATCATACTCACCTTATTGCCGCATCGATCGAGCGAGCGGTGAGTATTGACGAGCTTCAAAATGCCGGGCGTTCCCTTAGCCATTTGGTTCGCTCTCTGACCTCCAAAGGGGTTCGGGTTCGGTATGTTTCCAAGCTGGTCAGCGAGCTCAATGCTAAAGTGTATCGTAAAGTATTCGAGATGGTTGTACCCGCGTCGCTTCAAGAGAAATGCGCCTTAATTATTATGGGGAGCGAAGGGCGCGGAGAGCAAATTCTCCGCACCGATCAAGATAATGCTCTCATTATTCGAGACGGTGAAGATGAAGCGCAATTCGAGTCCTATATGATGGAATTAAACGCTCATCTTTTGCAATTAGGATTTCCAAAATGCAACGGCAACGTGATGGTTTCAAACCCTTACTGGCGCAGAAGCGTATCGGGTTATCAAAAGCTGATAGAGGAGTGGATCGATACCCTTAATGAAGAGTCGTTGATGGGATTATCGATTTTTCTGGACGCTCAATGTGTTGCGGGGGATGAGAAGCTTTTAAACGTGTGTCGTGATTCGCTCTTTGGACAGTTTGAAGGGCGAAGCGATATGCTGGCGCATTTGGCGAAAGCCGCTTTGGCTTTTGAAACCCCTTTGAGTCTATTCTCTGGATTTGTTTTGGGGCGTGCCGAACACGGAAGCGAATTTGATATTAAAAAAGGGGGGATATTTGCGATGGTTCATGGTATCCGCATCCTCTCTTTGGAGCATAAAATTACCCACACCAATACAACGGAACGGATCAAAGAGCTCAATAATATCGGATTATTCGACAAACGATTCGCGAGCGAACTGATTGAAGCGTATGATACGCTGCTGAGTATTCGGCTCCGTTTTATCCTTGCACAAAAGCAGGGAAATGATGAGCAAAATTACGTCAATCCGAAATTGTTGAGCAAGGCAGAGAGGGATTTACTCAAAGATGCGTTCAAAATTGTTAATACCTTTAAAAAGTTCCTGACCTATCATTTTCATTTGGGAATGGTAGTGTAATGTTTGCGTCACTCCAACGTTCATGGAACAGAAGAGGATTAAACGATGAAAATTACGGATGGATGTTTGACCCTTACGTCGGGGATGAAGTGGTTGTCTTTGATACCGAAACAACAGGGTTGAATACCAAAAAAGATGCGGTACTTAGCATCGGTGCGGTGAAGGTCAAAGGGGATCGGATTTTGACCTCGGAGAGCTTCGAGATTTTTTTAAAGCCTTCTAACGAAATCAGTATTGAAAGCATTAAAATTCACCATATCAGGCCGTGTGATTTGGAAAATGCCCTTGTACCGCTAGAAGGGGCGAAAAAGTTTCTTGATTTTATAGGAAACCGCCCATTGGTTGGGTATTATTTGGAGTTTGATATGGCAATGATGAATCGTCTCATCAAGCCATGGTTAGGGATAACTCTTCCCAATAAACAGATTGAAGTTTCAGGACTCTATTTTGATAAAAAAATAGAGCTGATTCCTCAAGGAAACATTGATTTACGCTTTGATACAATCCTCCGAGATTTAAACATCCCGAGGATGGGACAGCACAATGCGTTGAATGACGCAATCATGACCGCTATGGTCTATATTAAATTAAAAAATACACTTAAACTACACTAAGGAGCCTTTACAATGAGTGATATCGTAAAACCAACTTTTCAGCCAAACCGCGAGTTTGCTAAAAACGCCCGAATTAAAAATATGTGTGAATACCATGACCTACAAACATGGGCTCAAGAAGATTATGAAGGATTCTGGGGCAGTTTCGCCAATGAGAAAATCGACTGGTTTTCTCCTTACACTAAAGTTTTGGATGAGAGCAATGCACCGTTTTACAAATGGTTCGTGAACGGGAAACTTAACGTTGCTCATCAATGTATTGATCGTCATCTCAGCTCACGCAAAAATAAAGCGGCAATCATCTTCGAAGGGGATCGCGGTGATAAACAAATCATTACGTACCTTGAGCTCTATTACAACGTCAATAAATTTGCAAACTTGCTTAAAAACGAATTCCATGTCAAAAAAGGGGATCGTGTCGTCATCTATATGCCGATGATCCCTGAAGCGGCGTATGCGATGCTCGCATGTGCCCGTATCGGTGCGATTCACTCTATTGTTTTCGGCGGATTCTCTTCCGAAGCGTTGAAAGACCGCATCGAAGACGCGCAAGCGAAATTGGTGATCACCGCCGATGGAGCGTATCGCAAAGATAAACCATACATGCTCAAACCGGTGGTGGATCAAGCCATCGATGCTAATTCTCCGGTTGAGAAAGTTCTTGTTGTTGAGAGAAACAATGAGGATGTCACTTGGGTAGCGGGACGCGACTATTCGTATAATGAACTCATCAAAAGCCAATTAAGTATTTGTGAAGCCGAAGAGATGGATGCTGAAGATCCACTTTTCCTCCTCTACACCTCAGGCTCTACTGGAAAACCAAAAGGGGTTCAACACAACTCTGCGGGTTATATCCTTTGGGCGCAAATGACGATGGAATGGGTATTTGACGTCAAAGAAAACGATACTTACTGGTGTACGGCTGACGTCGGCTGGATTACCGGACATACCTATATCGTTTATGGTCCACTGGCGATGGGTGCAACGACGGTAATGTTTGAAGGGGTACCGACCTATCCGGATGCAGGACGTCCGTGGAAAATGGTCGAAGAGTACAAAATTAACCAATTCTACACCGCTCCGACCGCAATCCGTGTATTGCACAAAATGGGTGAAGATGAACCGGCTAAATACGATCTTAGCTCTCTCAAAGTCCTCGGAACCGTCGGTGAACCGATCGACCCTCCGGCATGGAAATGGTACTATGAAGCAGTCGGCGGAAGCAAATGCGCGATCGTTGATACCTACTGGCAAACCGAGACAGGAGGACATATCGTCTCTCCATTACCGGGTGCGACTCCGATCAAACCTGCGTGTGCGACATTCCCGCTTCCGGGTATCATCGCTGAAATCCTTGATCCTCAAACGGGTATCAAAGTCGAAGCAGGTGAAGCGGGTTATATGTGTGTAACCCGTCCATGGCCGTCGATGATTCGCGGAATCTGGGGCGATCCTGAGCGTTTTGTGAAATCGTATTTCGGTGATGTCAAAAAAGACGGACAGCCGGTCTACTTTACGGGTGACGGTGCAATCTACGACGAAGACGGATATATCACGATCACGGGTCGTACCGATGATGTTATCAACGTTTCGGGTCACCGTATGGGAACCGCAGAAGTTGAAGCGGCATGTAAAAAACATCCGAACGTCGCCGAAGTAGCCGTTGTCGGTAAACCGCACGACATTAAAGGTGAGGGGATCTTCGCCTACATCGTACTCAAAGGCGATGATACCGTCGGTGAAGAGATGGAGATGGTCAAAGAGATCAACAAAGTAATCATGAAAGAGATCGGTAACATCGCGATTTGTGATGACATCGTTTTCGTACCGGGCTTGCCGAAAACTCGCTCCGGTAAAATCATGCGCCGTATCCTTCGCTCTATCGCAAAAGGGGAAGCAATCACTCAGGATATTTCGACTCTCGAAGATCCAAGTATCGTTGCAACGATCGAAGCAAAAGTAAAAGGGTAAGTTAACCCTTTTCTCCTTTTCCTGCTTCAGCAGGATTCTTTCTCTGTTTTCTTATTACTAAGCCCCCTTATGCCATAATCGCACACTTATAAGGGAGTTATTATGGCCGCAGGTTCAACGATCTACAAAGCACAGCTCAGTATCGCCGATATGGATCGCAACTACTACGAAACCCATGAGATCACGTTAGCCCAGCACCCCTCGGAGACCGATCAGCGCCTTATGATCCGTCTTGTAGCCTTCGCCCTTAACGCCTCTGATCGACTGATCATCACTAAAGGGATCGGCGGTGATGATGAACCCGAATTATGGGAGAAAGATTACAGCGGCGATATCGTGTTGTGGATCGATCTGGGACAGATGGATGAGAAGCGGCTGCGTAAAGCGTGCGGTAGAGCAGAGAATGTGATTGTCTACACCTATAATCTAAAAAGTGCTACCGCGTGGTGGAGACAATACGGTGCGACGTTTGAGCGGTTTAAAAATCTCCGAGTGATCCATTTGTACGCTGAAGAGATAGAGAAACTCTGTGAGCGTTCTACGCGGCTTCAGTGCAATATCAGCGATGGAGAACTCAGTTTCCACAGTGAACGGGGAGATGTTACAATAATGCAAGAGCAGTGGCAATAATACGTCACTATTCGCTACACCCCTTCGCCCTTTATCTCTAAATTTAGCTATACTTATCCCTACTATTATCTCACTATTACGGATAAACGCATGAAACGAAAAATCGGAAAATTTAAAAGTTCTATCGCTACTCTCGAACTTCAAGATCGAGTATTATGTGAAAATACCCTCATTTTGGCAGAGCCGGGTTCTGGGAAAACGCATCTTGCCAATAAAATCCGTGAATTTGTAATGGAGAACGGCATACCGACACTCTATCTCGATTTTTCCGATCCGACCCCCGATCAAGTCGAAGAAAAATTCAAAACCAGCAGTGATTTCCACTATATGCGTTTTAACGAGAGTGACGAGTTCGACACGGCATTAGATCAGGCGATTGAAGAGCGCAAAAACATATATATGGCGGTAAGCCCTACCTTTTTTGCGAGTAAACGCGATATCAAAAGTAAGCTTTCACGAATGATGCAAAAACGTGAGTTACTGGATAACTACTACTACATCATGCAGGAGATCGCAAGTTTGGAAGGGTTTTATACCAAATTCGAAGACTTCATTTTTTACATTTTCGATCTCGTCAATCTCAAAAAATTCGGACTCACCTTTTTAGCACAACCGCATGAAATGTTTGAAAACCCGCGTATCAAACTGCTGTTTTCATTTCTTTTTGTCGGTCGTTGTACAAACGCGTATTATTACAATACGACTGTTCTGCGATCGATGGAACCGAATACCTTTTTGTATCAACATCGCGTTGATAATCGATCCCTTCTTTTTAACAACATTCAAAGCGACATCGTATTTATTGACGAGTAAGCTGAAATACGACATTCTTAGAATGCGTATTTGTCTCTAAACTCTTCAAACTCTTCTTTTGGAAGAGGTTTGGAGAAGTAGTACCCTTGTATCTCACCGCATTGCTGTTCACGAAGATAATTAAGCTGCGCTATCGTCTCTACCCCTTCTGCGATAGTTTGCAATCCTAAACTCTTTGCCATACTGATGATAGCCGAAACGATGGCTTTGTCTTCGGCATCGATACTGATATCTCGAACAAACGATTGATCGATTTTAAGTTTATATATTTTAAACTTTTTGAGATAACTCAAAGAAGAGTAGCCGGTACCGAAATCATCGATTGACATACGGATCCCTTTTGAATGAAGTTCATTCATTACATTGATCGCTTTTTGCGGGTCATGCATCGCAATACTCTCGGTCAGCTCAAGCTCTAAATACTCAGGAGGCAATCCTACCTCGGCGAGAATAGTCCCGACCAAAGCCGGTAAATTAGGGGAGCGAAACTGAATGGCCGATAGATTAACCGCGATAATGATGGGTGAGCGTCCTTGCTCCATCCATGCTTTAGCCGCCTCTGCGGCAGTACGCAGTACCCACTCTCCTATCGATAAAATGGTTCCGTTTTCTTCCGCAATCGGGATAAACTCTGTCGGAGAGATATTCCCATAATCAGGATGATTCCAGCGTATCAGCGCTTCGGCACCGATTATGGTTCCGCTTTGAGTTGAAAATTGAGGCTGATAGTGCAGCTGTAACTGATTACGATCGAGTGCATGATGCAGGGCATTTCCCAGTGCGAGATTGCGCAGAGAGTGCTGCTGCATCTCTACGGTAAAGAAACAAAAGCTATTTCTCCCCTCTTGTTTCGCTCGGTACATTGCGGTATCAGCGCTTTTATAAAGGGTTTCAAAATCATTTCCGTCATTAGGATAGAGGGCAATTCCGATTGAACTGCTGATGGTGAGCTCATGTTCATTGATTTGAAAAGGTTTTTTGAATGCGTTTAAAAGGTTTTGTGCGATTTGGGAAGCGCCGCCTAATTCAATATTGGGAAGCAAAATAATAAACTCATCTCCGCCGAATCGTGCGATGGTATCTTCTTCCCGCATCATTTGTTTGAGCCGTTTGGAAGCTTCTATTAGCAAGCCGTCTCCGACGCTGTGTCCTAATGTATCATTGATGTCTTTGAAATGGTCAAGATCAAGAAACATAACCGTCATCGCGATATCGTTATGTTTTGCCAAGCTTAACAAATCGTTGATGCGGCCATCGAGTCTTGCACGGTTTGGTAATCCGGTGAGTTCGTCATAATTTGCTAGGTATTGAATACGTTGTTCTGCTTTTTCACGCGCCAGCTCTTTTGCAAACGAATTCAGGGCATAGCTGATATCCATCGCCATCTCTTCCAGTAGCTTTTGTGCTGCGTCATCAAAGGCATTGATCTCTTCTGAATAGAGGTTAAAAACAGCGATTACTTTACCGTTGGAGCGGAGTGGAAGTGCGGCAGAAGAGCCCCATTTATACTCTTGTCCGTGATGATGCCATGGTGCGGTCATTGGATCATTTTGAAAGTCTTGACACCAGATAGCACGATCTTCATGAAACGCCAACCCTGTCGGACCTTTGGCGGATGGGTCTGAGGGGTTGAGCGATATTGCAAGATTTTGAAGATAATCGGTACCGTACCCGTATAAACTGACGGCTTTTAGATATTCGCAGGAGTCATCGACTTTACCGATCCATGCCATTTTCATCCCTCCGAAATAGACCGCATCACGGCAAATGATAGGAAAAAGTTCTTCTTCATTTTTGGAACGGATAATCGCTTGATTGCATTGGCTGAGGGCTGAATAGAGATTTTTAAGTCGTTGATTGTGGACGATGAGCTCTTTGAGTTTAAACTGTGTTTCACTCAGCCACCCTAAGATACTGTTTTCATTCCCCTTTTTGAGTTGGATCGGGATGGAAAAATCCCCGCTCCCGATACGCGTTATAAGGGAATGAACATTGTCGACCGAGCTTCCTAAAATCGTGTGTAGGGTTTTATGTAGACGCCAAAACATGAGAAGTAAAAATACTCCTGTAAGAATTAAAATAATTCGTAACATGAGCGCCGTTTTCTCAGCCGAATGGACCGCGGCGGTTGTTCGAGTATTCATCAACGTATAAAACTCTTTGATGGGGCGCATGATTGATATTTTGGCTTGATGATAGGCTTCATCATGCAGCATAATAAGTGCTTTTCTCTTATCTGATTCGGTAGGAGCACCGTCGATAATCGCCATAGCGGCAAATTCGGTTTTCGTAAGGGCATCAGAGTTGTTTTTTGCTTCGGAGAGTTTGGCAAACTCTGAGGCGCTAAATCCTGCCTGACGCATCATCTCGATAAGCGGGAGGGTTCGGTCACTCAAAGGATGAGGACGTACGTTATCCAGCGTAACCAAATCCCAGTAAATATTTTCATAATTGATCGGACGGGGCTTTTTACCGTTTCGGATATCAAGAATTTCTTGGTAGTGTTCTTTGTAAGGGGTGTTTCCGGTGGCAGCATAGGTGCGTATCATTCGGGTGAGGTCATCTGAGGATTGGCGGAGTTCATCGGCGAGGAGAAAAGAGTGCAGTCGCACATTATTGGCATGATCAATACGTTTTTCAGCATAAACATAAACGATAAAGGTAGCGATAAAAAGTATTAAAACGGCAAGTGTATGCCAAAGAGCTCGGATAAAAGGAGATGAAAAATAGTTTGAAAATAACATTAATATTCCTTTCGGGCGGATAAAATTTTTAGAATGGTTTAACAGAATAGCATAATAGAGTTGAACATTATATAGAGAGGAGTAAGAGTTGTCTTAATCTCCTAAAGAGGCTATAATTCCACAATTTTTCATGTAAATTCGAGGGAGCATACCGTATGGGAAGAGCGTTTGAATATCGTAAAGCCGCAAAAATGAAACGCTGGGGAAATATGTCCAGAGTATTTCCAAAGTTAGGTAAAATTATCACAATGGCAGCCAAAGAGGGTGGGGAAGATCCCGATATGAACCCGAAACTCCGCAGTGCGATTTTGACGGCTAAAGCGCAAAATATGCCCAAAGATAATATTGATGCCGCGATCAAACGGGCTTCGGGGAAAGATGCTATTTCCTTGGCAGAGATGAATATTGAAGGCAAAGGGCCACATGGCGCTTTGTTTTTTGTAGAGTGTGCAACGGATAATAATGCACGTACCATTTCAAACGTACGAACAATTTTCGGTCGTGCAAAAGGGGAAACCCTCAACAACGGTTCTCTTGAATTCATGTTCAGCCGCAAAGCCGTGTTTCGCTTTCCAAAGCCGGCTATGGATTTGGAAGAACTTGAATTTGCACTCATCGATGCAGGCATTGAGAGTATTGAAGAAGAAGAGGGGGAAGTGAGTGTTTACGGTGAATATACCGCATTCGGAGCATTGTCCGCTGAGTTGGAAAAAATGGGTATTGTGCCTGATAGTGCGGCTTTGGAACGTATCGCAAACTCTCCGGTAGAATTTAGTGATGAACAGATGGCGGATATCGAAAAATTGATCGATAAACTTGAAGAAGACGATGACGTCCAAGCGGTTTATACCAATATCGGGTAACTACTCTTCACTTTTTTCTTTATCGGATTTTGCATAATGTATTTTTGCATCCAAAAGTAACGTTTTTGCAAAATGGGCTTTGGTTCCCGATGGAAAATGGGGATCGCTAAGGAGAACCGACATTTTTTTACTCCCGTTTCGCTGAATCATGCGACGCAGGGTTCCCTCCCCCATCGCGTAGGCAAAATCAGCGAGATACCAACTTCCGAACTCTCTTTTTAAATATTTGATATACCGTATCGCCGCATCGGTGGAGCGGTCGATATCGAGTCGTTCATCGTTCCCTTTTTTAACGGTTAGTCCAAAATTTCGAGCGCTTTGCGTTGTAAACTGCCATAGCCCTGCCGTACCGTATCCGTGAATCGTAGGATTAAATTTGGACTCTGCGTAAGGAATGAGGGCAAAAAACGGAGGAACCCCCGCATCCGTAAATTTGGATCGGATCCGCGCTAGCTCTTCGGTGGTGACAAGATAGCGTTTATACAAAGGGGAAATAGTTCCACGATATCGATCAAGTGTATTATCCAGAACACTGGTATCTAGAAGCGATTCTTCACTTTGAAGAGATTGGAGAGATTGATTGATTGCTTCAACGTCACTATTGGCAAAAAGGGTTAAATGAGAGAAAAATAGGAAGAGTAAAAATAAGAGTTTTTGCATTATTATCCTTCAATCTTAAAACTTTATCGTAGCGTAATCATTTCAATAGGTCAACAATCCTCTTAAATCGTGTAAAGAGTCGATACGATACGTAGCATGACTAAAATCATGACTAGCGGTAAAATCATTATGAACTACGGCACACTCTATTCCGGCAGATACGGCAGCACTGAGTCCTCTTTGAGAGTCTTCGACAACGATTGCGTCATCCGGACGGGCATGAAAGAGTTCCAACCCTTTGAGATACGGATCGGGATGCGGTTTGGCTCGGGGGTAGTCCTCTTCACAAAGAACAAACTCCATAAATCGGGTAAGCTTTTTCTCATGATGAATGAGCTCAAAGTCGACCCGTCGTGAGGTGGTGACGATTCCCATACGATAATCTTTTGAAAGTTCGGAAAGTACCTCTTCGACTCCGTCGATAAAGATATTTTCGGTGCGGAGATAGTGTTGATAGTAACGGCTTCGACGCTCGCGTGCTCGATTGACCTCTTCTAAGGTTATTCCACGCTTCATGGCGAGATCCCACCAGTTTCCACCGTATTTCATTAACTCCAAATAGTATTCAAGCTCCAGTGTGACCCCCAGCTCTTTCATCGCTTTCTCATTCGCGCGAAAATACCAGAGTTCGGTTTCGACGAGTACGCCGTCGTTGTCAAAAAGGATAAAGTTTTTCATAACCCGATTTTTGTCGCGGTAAGGAAGAGATAATCGCTTCCTGTGAGCGTCACTCGAAATTTCTTTTGCTGCAAATATTTTTTGCAGTAGTAGATGTCTTTGATAAGGATTGACATCTCCGAGTAAGGATAGTTCGGAGCTTTTGCACCGTAGATCATCTCTCCGCTCATCCAGCGACAATTCGGGAATCCCAAAATCATCGCACCATCTGGGGTGAGATATTCCTGCACCAAAGAGGCAAAGAGGCTTTTGAACTCCAGTGTGCTGCTCTGCAAAGTTCCGATAGTGATGATGAGGTCAAACCGCCCCAGAGATAAAGAAGCAAGATCGTTGATGTCGTGGACGTAAAAGGTGGCGTTTCCCTCACTAAAGCGCTCGTGCGCAACCGCAATAGCACTTTGAGAATGATCAACGCCAACGAGGGAGAGATTGAGGTACTCATCCTGCGGCACAAGTGTGCGGATGAGGTCAAACTCATCTCCCGTGTTGATTCCCAGATTAAGTATCCGTTTTTTTTCCTCCACTTTAACGCTTTTGAGCGCTCGCAAATAGGCACTTAAAAAAACAGGTTCTTCATTTTTGCGGATAGCTGCGAATACGGATGCTGTCCCGTATTTTTCCTCTTGAATGTCACTATGGTGAAACGAGTTGCTGAGATCGAGTTTTTCATAGGTGAGTATCACGGTATGTTCAGTAGCGATTTTCGGGACGAGGAGACGGCAAAAGAGAAGCTCGCTTAGATCACTCCACGCTTTAATACTGCGGTAGAGATACTCGGTCTCATTGAGTATTATGGTTGTACCCGCATACTCTCCGCGTCCGATGTCAGGATTGAGCACTTCAAAAGAGAGAGTATCGCTGTTTGTAAGTTCATGCTGCATCCATGCAAGGATATCCGTGAGAGGCTCGGAGGTGAATGATTTCATGATGCAATTTTATCACATTAGAGAACGATTTTTGCTTGTCATGTTTTACAAACCTTACAAGGAGTCTCGTATGAATGTATCTTCTGTTTCCAACTTATCTGTGAATACAACGCCAACTTCTACGAAAGATGAAAGTGTTGATCAAGATTATTTGGCGCTTATTGCGCAGTTTTATCAAGCCGAAGAGTATAAAAGCCGTGATGAAATAAATGAGGAAGATACCTCATTGTCGAAATTCAAAGATGATTTGATCAGTAAAGGTGCCGCAGTATTTCTAAAAGAGTTGAATGAAGAGAAGATTGAAGCGATGGTCGAAGAGTACCGCCAAAAATTACTCAAAGAACAAGCGGAAAATCCTGATAAGCCTATGGATATTAACCAAATGGTGAGTGATTTCAGAAAACAGCTTCTTGAGGAACTGATGGAAGCACAAAAAACGGAAGAGGAGAATAAATCGGCTGATAATACCTCATTAATGAGCAGTGATATACTCAAAAATATCCAAGCTACTCGTAACGATGAGCAAACGTCAGGGTTGGCAGATACCGGATTTTTGGAACAGATGTTGAGTTCTTCGAACAAACAAGCCAAGGATAAATCGGAGTTATTATAATTTTTTGGAGAGAATTTCTAGAGTGAGATTATGGGTGAGTTTCTCCCATAAAGCTGATTCTGGAAAAGTGATCATTTCTCCGCTCCTCATATATCCTCTGCGTTCATAATACTCGATCAACTCACTACGGTGGGTGATAACTTCCATGATGGCTGTACTAACTCCCCATTTTCGGATCGCTTCGGATTCGGCGTAGGCTAACAGCTCTTTTCCGATTCCTCCGCCTTGTAACGATGGTTCAACCGCGAAGAGTCCGAAATGGACGCTCTCATTTTCATGCTGAGCATGGATGGTAGCGAGGATCGACTCCCCAGAATGAGCGATTAAGATCATAGAATCAGGATCATTTAACAGTTGGTATAGCCCCGCTTCATCGATCCGTTTACCACTTAGCAAATCAGCTTCTGTCGTCCATCCCGCGCGGGAACTCTCACCGCGATAGGAGCGGTTTAGGAGAGAGGTTAGGGTAGGGATGTCGGTTAGTGTGGCGTGTGCAAATAACATGATGGGATTTTAGCATAGTAGATTAGCTATTTTCAATTTTGAATGTATTAAAAATAATATCGGTTGCCAACATCCGCGTCGCATGACTTACAGCATCGAGAATATCACTATCACTCCATCCCATCTCCCGCAACGTATCGAGATCATTTACAGTGACACCGTGGGCGTTACGTATCGCTTTAATCGCGAGGTTGAGCATCGCTATTTCACGTTCAGGGAGATTTGCAGCATTCGGATCTTTGCGCATTTTTGCGACCTGATCGAACGTCCATCCCGCGAGATTTATCAACATCCCCGTATTGTAATCGATACAAAACTGGCACTCTTCGCCACTCGAAACCATAATGCGGATAGCGGCGAGAAGCGGCATCGATAGAGTTGGGTGGTTCATATAAAATTTAATGAAATCCATTTGCTGACGCAATAACTCGGGGCTAACACTGAAAAGCTGTGCATTATTACCGACACTCCCGCGCATCGTTTCGATGATGGTGTAGAGTTTCGCTAACTCTCCCTTAGCTTCTGATGGTGCTATGGTGTGAATGAGTGGCATGAGAATCCTTTTGAATGAATGTTGACTGTTTGGTCAAGTGGCATTATAAAACGATTTGACCGAATAGTCAAGTAGTGTGTTATAATTTCAAAATGGAACAAAATACAAGACAAAAACTGATCGACGCTACCTATGAAGAGGTCTATTCACATGGCTATCAAGGTGCGGCACTCGCCGATATACTCGCCAATGCGGGGGTGCATAAGGGGTCAATGTACCACTTTTTCCCCAACAAAAAAGAGATGGCACTTTCCGCGATAAAAGAGAAGATTGCGGAGCGATTCGGAACCCGTTATTTAGCAATAGCTAAAGGGGAGGGTGATTATTTAGCGCATTTTTTTGAGGGTTTGCGGGATCTCAAACAACGAGATTTTCGTCGCGGATGTCCTGTCGCAAACATCGTTCAGGAGATGTCCAATATCGATGAAGATTTTAATGTAGCGATGAAAGAGATATACGCAAAATTTCGTCAAAGTGTCAAAATCATTTTCGATAAAGCGGTTAGTGTCGGCGAATTACGCTCTTGTGATACGGCTAAACTCGCCCTTTTTACGACATCCACATTAGAGGGTGCAATCCTCTCGGCAAAAGCATCGGGGGATGCTCAAGACTATCTCGATTGTGTGGAATGTTTGATTAGTTATATTGAAAGTTATACACATGAATGAGTCTAAAAATACCACTAAATACGTACTATGGATGATCGTCGCGATGCTCTTTTGGGGGTTTGCGTGGACAGCGGGGAAAGTGGCGGCGGAACACTCCAATGCCGAAGTTGCCGCTTTTTGGCGCTATGCGATCTCGTTTATCAGCATCATTCCCATTATCTGGTATTTGAAAACACCCCTTAAAACCGATAGAGCAGGTTTGACGTATATGGTGATAGCGGGGATTTTGACATCTCTCTTTAATTATCTCTTTTTCGCAGGACTTTCACACGGCGATGCGGGATATGGTGGGACGATGGTTACGTCACTCGCTCCGATCATCACCTATATCCTCTCGATCTCGTTTTTGGGAACCAAGGTATCCATGCGACAAATCGGCGCGCTTTCCATCGGTATTTTCGGCGCGTTGATATTGCTTCGCGTACCGTTTGACGGGTTTGCGTTCTTGAATGTTGATAGTGCCTATTTCCTCGGATGTGCACTCGTGTGGGCGTTAGTGACAGTGGTCTCTCAAAAAGCCGCGGCGCGTGCGCATCTGATGTTTTATACATTGGTCGTTTTCGGTATTACGACGTTTATCAATATGCTCTTTGCTCTGCCGCACCGTCCGTTTGATTTCGAGGCGTATGACGCGATATTTTGGTGGACGATTCTCTTTATCGGGGTGATACCGGGGACGTTTAGCACCGCCCTTTATTTCATCTCGGCGGGGAAAGTGGGGGCGCATCGGACGGGGGTATTTATGTTTATCGTCCCTGTGGGGGCTATCGTATCGAGTTGGATCGTGTACGGTGAGACGTTGGCAATCTCTACCCTTATCGGGTGTTTGATGGCGTTTGCAGCGGTGATTTTATTTAATATCAAAAAGTCGAACGAGATACAATGACTCCTGCGGTTAATATCGCTAAAAAAGCAAAAATCGATTACATCCTGCACTCCTATACCCATGATCCCGCATCGGCTTCGTATGGTGAGGAAGCATCGGAGAAATTAGGGATTTCTTCAGATAGAGTATTTAAAACACTGGTTGCACAGATCGACTCACGTGAACTCGTTGTTGCGGTCATCCCCGTCTCCTCTATGCTTTCGATGAAGCAGATCGCCAAAGTATCAGGGGGCAAAAAAGCGGAAATGGCAAAGGGTGTAGACGTTGAACGCTCCAGCGGTTATATTCTTGGCGGCGTAAGTCCCTTAGGGCAGAAAAAGAGACTTAGGACGTTTATCGATAGCTCGGCGGCAAATTTTGCGACGATCTATGTGAGCGCAGGGCGAAGAGGGTTGGAAATAGAGTTATCGCCGAATGATTTGGTAAAAATAACAGATGGGGAGATGGTAGCGTTATGTGCAGAATAATAGGAGTATTTTTTATTTTATGGATTTCGATAAGTTCGGCTTTCGCATCCGAACCTGATTTCGGAAAATTTGACGGTACGGCGGTCATCGTCGATCTGAACACTTCGACGAAAACGATTTATGGAAAGCACGCCGATGAACGTGTCAACCCCTGCTCAACGTTTAAAATCCTCAACGCTATGATTGCGCTCGATAGCGGTGCGGTGCGGGATGAAAACGAGACGATTGTATGGGATGGAGTGGTGCGGGAGTATCCGTTTTGGAATCATGATCACACGATGCGTTCGGCTATCGGAGTCTCAACCGTATGGTTTTATCAAGAACTCGCTCGCCGTATTGGAGAGAAGAAAATGGCTGAGATGGTACGCGCAGCAGAGTATGGGAATATGGATACCTCTAAAACCCTCACCGACTTTTGGCTAGGTGGCGGTAGTCTCAAGATATCTCCCGATGAGCAAACCGGTTTCCTTTCCAAACTGGTACGTAATCAGCTCCCTTTTTCACTACGTTCGCAGAGTACGGTTAAGGATATTCTGACGCTTGAAAAGAAGGATGACTATGTATTGGCAGGAAAAACAGGAAGTTGTGGTGGTATCGGATGGTTCGTCGGATTCGTCAAACATCATGAGCATGTAAAAGTCTTTGCATTTCAGATTCGAGGTGAGGGTTCCAACGGTGTGGAAGCAAAAAAGATTGCACTTGAATATCTCATAAAAGGAAAATTATGATCGATACAGAGTTCGCCGAGTATTTCGCCCATGAGTGGGTCGAGGCGTGGAACAGTCACGACTTGGAATCGGTACTATCGCATTACAGTGATGATTTCGAGATGAGTTCGCCGTTTATTATTGCGTATAGCCCTGAATCGGGCGGGACGTTGAGAGGAAAAGAGGCGGTCGCTCAATATTGGGCGGCGGCATTGGAGAAATTTAGCGATTTACATTTCGTACTGGATAGGGTATTTGTCGGAGCGGATTCGGTTGCCCTCACGTATACGTCAGTGTTGGATAAAAAGGCGGTCGAGATTTTCTTTTTCGATGAGAACGGTAAGGTTTTTAAAGCGGCGGCGCATTATTGTTAAAAAATGCCCTAATGTGAAACCTGTAGAGGGAGATGGGGTTTAACCCTATGTGCATATAAGTACAAAGAGGTAATTATTATGGGAGTTTTTGTTATCGGGCAAATCCGTATCACCGATCAGGAAAAGTGGAATGACTATAAAAGCCAAGTCCAGTCAACTCTTGAACCTTATGGGGGAAAGGTTCTTTTGAGGGGAACCTGTATCGATTCATTCGTGGGTACTACGGACTATCCTGATGTAGTAGCCATTGAGTTTGATTCCGTCGAAAAAGCAAAAGAGTGGTATCACTCTTTTGCTTATCAGAGTCTAGTCCCGATCCGTGAAAAAGGGGCGGAAATCATTTTGCAGGTGTATGGATGATCCTTAACGAAAGAGATTTTATAAAAAAGTAGCGACAATGAATTTCAAAAAACTGACAGAAGCCGAGGCAAGTTTTTTCACTTTTTACCCCAAAGGGTTCGAAGACGAAGCGCTATTGCCGATCATCAAACGGCACAAAACGGCAAAAATAGGTGAAAGTGTAAGAGAACTTTTCGCTCCTGAGAAATTTTCACGTACCGAAGAGATAGGTGAGAGTTTCGCCAAGATTGTCTCTAAGTCCTCTTTGATCTCACTTTTCGAAAAACCAAAAGTACGAGATATGGTAAAAGCGATGAGTATGGAACAGCAAGATATGTTTGCCATCGGATTGTATGAACTTTTGCACGCCGATCATGAGAAGGGGTTTAGAATCCTCGTCGATGTCCTCAGTATCTACAAGCTCGCGAAATGGTCGATTGTGACATTGATTCCCTATTATTACGCACGGGATAAAGAGTTTTTTATCAAACCGACCACGACCAAAGATATTATCAAGTTTTTCGAGATAAGCGGTTTGGAATACAAGCCTAAACCGAGTTATGAATTTTATATGCGCTATACACAGATACTACAAGAGATGAAATCACACGTCTCTCCATTGATCGGTGCAGATAATGCCGGATTTACAGGTTTTTTGATGATGGCGATGAAAAAGTAATCATAAAATTCAAACCCAATACGACGGATACACCAGCGATTTTTTGAGATTGAGATAAAAGTCTTTTTTACTATCGATGTGTCAATGACTAAATTAAAGATGGTATCTTCATACAATCTTGAGAAAGAGGCTCTATCATGGTGAAAATGAACCAAGGAGCTTCCATGTTTTCACGACTTATCACTTTCACAACGGCTTTGAGCTTTTCATCGCTTTTACTAGCGGCTTCGCTTCCCGACATAAAAATGCCCGATAACGGTCTCTCATTTAAAATGATCGAGGGGTATCAGGATTATAAAATCGTTGCAACCCATTGGCGTACCGATAAAAAGGAGCTGCGTTATGTATTGGCAAATCCAGTCGCCTATAAAGCATTGAAATCGAAAAAAATGCCCCTTCCTGAGGGGAGTAAAATTGTCAAAATCGGATGGAGTGTCAAACCGATGGGGGCATTTCCTGATGCTCTTGAAGCCGATAAAATTCAGAGGGTTGAGTATATGGTTAAAGATTCTGCGCGGTATAATCAAAACGGCGATCATTGGGGATATGCCCGATATGTGAAAAAAGGAGACGCTTATGTACCGTACGCGAACGGCTCTGCGGAGTGTGTTGCCTGTCATAGTGCAGTTAGCGGGAACGATTACCTCTTTAGCGGGTTTCAAGAGACCTTTTAATCGATGAAAAACACGATTTTAATCGTCGAGGATGAAGAGGAAATCGTCCGTCTCATCTGCAACCGTATCGATCCTGAACGTTATGAGGTGATGATTGCCCAAGATGGCAAAGAGGCGTTGGCACAAGTGGCGCGCGAGGTATTCGATATTGCGGTGATTGATATCATGATTCCCTTTGTCGACGGTTATGAAGTATCTACTCAGTTACGCCGAAAGTCTAAAGAGACTCTGATCATTATTGTCAGTGCGTTGGGGTCTGAAGAGAACAAACTCAGAGGGTATGAACTCGGAGCCGATGATTTTATCCCTAAACCGTTCTCTCCACGTGAACTGATTGCTAAAATCGATACACTGATCAAGCGACGCTACGAGATGATCAACCATCATATCACCGTATTGCGTTCCATCACTCATGATAGGGCAGGTAAAAGAATAGAGATCGAAGGGGAAGTTCTGGCACTGACTCCGAGCGAATATCTTATTTTTGCGACACTTTTGCTCAGACCCAAAAACATTGTCTCCCGTGATCAGTTAGCGCAGGCGATCTATGATAATGATATGGGTGAAATCGATGCACGGGGAATCGATACCCATATCTACAACCTCCGCAAAAAAATAGCCTCCATCACCTCACAGCCGATTATCCATACCGAACGCTCACTAGGGTACACCATCCATGAGTTTTAAAACTCTTCTGATCCTCGTATATTCTCTCGCGGGACTTTTAATCGCACTCTTCAGCGCCTTTATGACCTATCTCATCATCGGTGAGCCGATAGGGATGAAGATGTTTTCTAAAATTGCTTTGGTCGTAGTGGCGGCATTACCGGTCATTGCTCTTATCAGCTATGGAGTAGGAAAATATTTTTACGGTAAATTTGAGGGGATACGCTACCGATTGGATCAGATTGCACACGGTAATTTTGTCTCGATTGAGCCACAGGAACGTATCGCCGATGTTGAGCGAATCCATCGCTCTATTACACTCCTCTCTGAACGCTTATCGGAACTGATCGAATCCCTACAGAAGCAAAACGAGATCATATCAAACATGACCCTTTCACTGGCTCATGATATTAAAACACCGCTCATGATTATCAACGGCTATCTCGAAGAGATACGAGACGGCTTGATTTCTCCCGAAGATTTACCGAAAATCGTGGATAAAATGGGATCAGAGTGTGGATATATCGACGATCTCACGAGTGATGTGTTGGTGTATCTCTCGTCTATGAATCCAAAACGCGAACGTGAACAGGTGGTTATCTATGACGTTGTTCATGAGATTTTACCGCTGATCGTCCTCTCTCCTGATACACGTTGGAATATCGACTTACCTCGTGAAGTGATTATCGAGTTTAATCGGATGGATTTGAAAAAAGTATTAATGAATCTGCTCCATAACAGTGCTAAATTCACCTCTTGCGGTGTGATAACGATTCGTACAGACGATGAGAAACTCATTATCGAAGATACAGGGTGTGGAATCGATCCACTGTTTTTCCCCCGTTTATTTGAGCCTTATAGCACCGCTGATTTGAGCCGAAATCGACAGAAAAGCGGGTTAGGTTTGGGGCTGAGTATCACTAAAAATCTCGTACTCAATAACGGCTATGATATCGTGTTTGATGAGACGGTAGTGGGTACACGTGCGATTATCAAACGATATAACGATATAAATCATGTTGCTTAAAATCATTTTATCCGTTACAATTTCAACAATACACACAAAGGAGAGACTATGAAAAGTCATACTATGCCTATTTCACAACCCATTACGGACAACCGTATCGCGAGCTTCTCTCTCCTCCTGCTGCCACTCCTGTAATTTCCTTTTTTTCCGTTTCTTTATTACATTTTTAGTTTTGCTATATCGGGCGCAGTGCGTCCGTATGTCAGCATTTTTTCATTGTTAACTATATGAGGATATCTCTATGCACACGCATACAAAATATACACCGTATCCAACGGTCACATTGGATAAAAGAGAGTGGGCGGATAAATCTGCCACAGTTGCCCCATGTTGGGTCAGTGCCGATTTACGCGATGGGAATCAAGCATTAGCTAACCCTATGGGTATAGAGCAAAAGGTTGCCTATTTTAAAGCGTTGGTCGAGTTCGGGTTCAAAGAGATTGAGGTTGCCTATCCCAGCGCGTCACAGACGGAGTTTGATTTTTGTCGACGTTTGATCGAGGAGGGGTTAATCCCTGAGGATGTCACTATCGGAGTGCTTGTCCCTTCGATAGAGCGCCATATCATCCGCAGTTTCGAGGCATTGAGTGGAGCGAAGCGGATCAATATGCATCTTTATAATCCGACCGCATCCAATCAGCGCAGTGTCGTCTTCCGCCGAAGCCGTGAGCAGATCATCGCGTTGGCGTTAGAGGGTGTGGCGTGTATCAAACGTGAAGCACAGCGCTTTGGCGGAGAAGTAGTATTTGAGTATTCGCCGGAGAGCTTTTCACAGACCGAGTTGGATTTTGCCCGCGATATTTCCAATGCGGTAATCACAGCGTGGGAACCGACGCGGGAGCATCCGATGATCTTGAACTTACCCAATACGTTGGAAGCATGTTCACCGAACATCTATGCCGATCGTATCGAGTGGATGTCCAAGCATATAAAAAATCGTGAGAGCGTCATCATCAGTGTCCATCCACACAATGACCGAGGATGCGCGGTCGCGAGTGCGGAGTTGGCGGTATTGGCAGGAGCTCAGAGAGTGGAGGGGACGATCCTTGGAAATGGTGAGAGGGCAGGGAACGTCGATTTGATCACATTGGCGTTCAACTATTTTTCGCAGGGGATCGATCCGTGTTTGAGGGTAGATAAAGTGGATGAGATATTGAGTCGTATCACGAGCATCACAGGGATGAGTGTCGCCGAGCGTCATCCGTATGTGGGTTCTATGATCTATACGGCGTTTTCAGGTACTCATCAAGACGCAATCAAAAAGGGGATGGAACACCACCGAGAGCACAATAGCCCCAAATGGGAAGTACCGTACTTGGCAATCGATCCGCGCGACATCGGCAGAGAGTACAAAGACTCGATCCGCATCAACTCCCAATCGGGAAAAGGGGGCGTGGCGTATGTATTAAAAGAGATTTACGGTATCGACGTCCCCATCGAGATGCAGACGAAACTTGCCGACGAGGTAAAACGTATTTCGCAAAAACGAGGCGGTGAAATCAGCAGTGACGAGGTGCTTGGGATTTATGAGGGGATGATGAAAGAGGAATGAAGCGAACTGAGAGGTTATAGGTATCACCTGACTCCTATTTCTTTCTTATTTCTTCTATTTCTAGTCACCTTAATAATGTTAGGTTGCATTTCGTGCCAACCGCATATGAATAAGTGCAACTAGATTTCCTTTCCTGTTTTTTCGCTCCTCGACGGCATACGGCTGAAACCCAAGTTTTGTGTACAGCAGCAGGCCAGCGATGTTTTGATTGAAGCAGGACACTGTTACCTCTGTTGCCAGATGTTTCGAGAAAGCAAGGTTAGTCATTTTCTCGATGAGATAGCGGCCGATGCCATGTCCTCGGGCTAGCGGGGAAACGATGACGTTCCCGATGGAGCAACTGCCGCTAGTTTCACAACGGTAGAAATTGGCAAAGGCGACAACTTCATCGCCAAGTTCTACGACAGTTGAGTTTGAGCGCTGCATAATTGCCTCCTGCAACTGTGATGGCGCCAACGGGAATTCAGCCTTTGGAAACATGAAGAACAATTCGTCTTCGCTTTGTGGAAAATTACAAATGGCGTGAATGTCTTTTCTTGCGATTGGGCGATGAGTCAGCGACATGTTTCAAGCAACCTAACTATTTATTTATACCAAAAATGTACTATTTTGCCAGAAATTTCTCTGATAAGCAGACATTAAAATATCCTATTATTAAACATCAAACCAAAATTTTACATATTGACATATTTTAAAACATTTTACACCGTTTTTCTTAAAATCATTTCCGCGAACGCTTTAACGGCAGGCAAAGCGAAAAAAGAGCAAAATTCCCAAATCATAAGATAATAGGAATCCCGATGAAAGCTACCAATTTTAATCTTACAGACTATCTATCCCGTATCGGCTTTGATGGGGAAGTGGGTGTCGATGTCGCGACACTCACCCAGCTGATGCAAAAGCAACTGCGAAGTATCCCGTTTGAAAATACCGAAGTACAAGCGGGGCGAATCCCCTCACTCACTCCGGAGGAGATTTATACGAAAGTACTCACCAATCGTCGTGGGGGGTATTGCTATGAGATAAACGGAATCTTTGCGATGGCACTCACCGCTATAGGATTCGAGTGGCATTTTGCGGGTGCGCGACCGATGACCTACGCCGTGCGCCGTCCTAAAACCCACATGGTGGTGATTGTCCGTATCGATGGGCGCGACTATCTCTGTGACACGGGATTCGGCGGGTACGCTCTGCGTGCTCCTATGATGATAGAAGCGGGTGAAATCACCCAAGACGGTGATCGTTTCCGACTGGAGCTGATCGATGGAGAATACGTCTTGAGTTCACTCGTACAGGGGGAGTGGCAACGGCAATACGGATTTGCAATGCAACCTCAGGAGTGGATCGAGTTTAGCCTCGCCAACTATTTTAACGCTACCCACCCCGACACGATTTTTACGCAAAAGAAACTGGCAATCATGCAAACACCTAATGGACGGAAGATCCTCGTGGATAATGAGTTGAAGTTAATCGAGGATGGAAAATTAGAGCGATTGGAAGTCGATTATGAGAGGGCGTTAAAAGAGCATTTCGGGCTAAATCTTTTTGACAGTTAATTTAATGCAAAACTGTATAGATATTAAAAACAGTACCATCAATGACATCGATGAAATTTTTAGACTCTATAGAATCGCCACTGATTTTCAAAAGTCCAAATTCTGCGTCCATTGGCCAGAATTTAAACGGGCACTGATAGAGACAGAGATACGCGAGAATCGACAATGGAAGATGATAATCGACGGACGCATAGCGTGTATCTGGGCGACAACCTTTAGCGATCCGCAGATATGGGGAGAACGTGACTGTGATCCTGCTGTCTATATCCACCGCATAGCAACCAACCCCGATTTTAGAGGGAATAATTTCGTCGCTCAGATCGTAGAATGGGCGCAACTGTATGCGCGAGAGAATGACAAAAGCTACATTCGGATGGATACCATCGGTGAGAACAGAGGGTTGATCGAGCATTATAAAAAATGCGGGTTCGAGTATCTGGGGTATTTCAAGCTGGATTCTATCGAAGGGCTTCCCGACCATTACGGACTGGCGGATGCGTGTTTATTTGAGAGAAAAGTTTTCTAGTGAAAGAAGGTGAAAATCAGAGTGAAAACGTCGTAAAGTAAATTGAATGGAATTATTTTTGCTTGTTTCTTTTAGAAAAGATACGTTACGCAAAAGGATTTTTCCATGTATGTTTCAAACTCGGCGCAAGCACTCTATACATCAATACAAAAAATAGGCAATGGAGCAACGGTAGAGAATGATACTACCGCTATACAGCCATCCGATAATCAAGAAACTGAGAGTATAAAAAAATACGATTTTACCAATATGACTCGAGGTCAATTGCGTGAAACCGTCAATAACCTTATCAAAAATGGTGAGATGTCATTGGATGAATCAAGTTCACTGGTACTTATGATGGGGCCGAAGATAACGGTATCAGGGAATTCTATAGATGCTTCGGATGAAAAAGTAGATGCTTTTGCTTTATTAAAACAGTCGATAGCGTTTAACCAATCGATAGGGAACAGTGCAGCTGTAATGTATGATAATAAGGCACTTAGTGCTTTGGAAAGATTTCAAGGAAAAACATCCGGGATTAATATTGTTGCATAGTTAAGGTTATTCGATTACGATACCTTTTTCTAATTCCAACAAAAACTCTTTTCTCCATAACCCTCCACTGTATCCTCCGAGTCCACCTCCGCTGGCAATAACACGGTGGCAGGGGATCAAGATAGCGATAGGATTTCGCCCGTTGGCATTGGCGACGGCACGGACTGCTTTAGGATTTCCGAAAATTTTTGCTTCCTCTGCATAAGAGATGCTCTGAGCATAAGGGATTGAACGGAGTGTTTTCCAAACATCCTCTTGAAAGCGTGTCCCTTTCGGTGCAAGAGGGAGGGTGAAACTACGTTGTTTCCCTTCAAAATATTCATGCAGTTCTTTTTCCAGTTGGAGCAACAGCGGATGATCAGAATTTTCAATCTTACTTTCCGAATCGGTAAAGTCGAGGGAAGTGATTGCTTCAACATTGCATTCGGCAATCATTGAGCCTATAGGTGTGTTGATGATACGAATATTTTTTTCCATGAGAATTATTATAGTGATTTTAGTGTGAGCCTATTCTTTTATTTCATAGTGACATAAAAAAGTGCAATAGAATGACTTATGCTATGATATTCGCAATTTAAAAGCGGAGAAATAGATGTCGGTTTTACGTTGCGGATGGGTAAAGTTAAGCGATCCGGTTTATGTTGCCTATCACGATGAAGAGTGGGGAAAACCTCTGCATGAGGATCGGGCTTTGTTTGAACTCTTTTGCTTGGAAACACAATCAGCAGGTTTGAGCTGGTTAACCGTACTTAAAAAGCGTGCAGGGTACCGTGAGGTGTTTGAAGGGTTTGAGTTAGAGAAAGTGGCTTCGTATACGGATAAAGATATTGATAGAATTATGGAGAGCGGACTGGTTATCAAAAGCCGTCCAAAGATCGAAGCGATCATTACAAATGCACAAAATTTTTTAGAAATTCAGCGAGAATTCGGCTCACTCGATAGCTATTTTTGGGGTAAAGTGGGGCGGAAAGCAATTATAAATGATGTCGTTAATTACAAAACAGCGGCATGCACCTCAGAGATTTCCGATGCCATGACCAAAGAACTGAAAAAACGGGGTTTTAAATTTATCGGTTCGACCACTCTTTATGCATTTATGCAAGCGTGCGGGATGGTGGATGATCATGAGAACGGGTGTTGGTGTAAAAGATCATGAATCCTACAAAAGTAGTACGTGAAAAGGTTGTCAAATTGACAGATCTCCCCAATATCGGAAAAACCGTTGCTCATGATCTGACTTTGATCGGCATCACTTCTCCCGATCAGCTCAAAGGTGAAGATCCGTATGATCTTTATATTCGTTTTTGTGAAGCATTCGGCGAGAGACAAGACCCGTGCATGCTTGATGTACTGATGTCAATCACCGATTTTATGGATGGCGGAGAGGCTAGAGTATGGTGGGACTATACGCCTGAGCGCAAAGTGCGCTACGGGGAGAAAATCAAGATTTAGAGGTAAAATTTTCCTCTAAGCGATGGCGTAAATCATTGAGTGTATTCTCAAGGGAAAACTCTGATTTATAGATGTCATGGACAGAGAAACTCGGGTATTGCGTCGCACCGCAAAATTGGAAGGTTTTATGAAGAGCGATATTGGCCTCATCCAAACTCAATCCGTCAAAAAAACCTTTT
>Ga0074197_1000309_pt1 | contig 66995 bp, 64 predicted proteins | sample EPASupsiteSAE305_FD_64526 | JGI IMG/M metagenome (GOLD analysis project Ga0074197, IMG submission 64526) | Bioremediated contaminated groundwater microbial communities from EPA Superfund site, New Mexico - SAE3-05 reassembly with SPADES | ecosystem: Environmental > Aquatic > Deep subsurface >... | reverse complement strand
GCCAGGGCACGGCAGACCGCGCCAAATCCTTTCTCCTCAACTGGTGTTTCGATGCCCTGACCTCGGGCATCAAGCAGCTCTGCGCGGTTGGTTCAACGATACTCACCAGTATGCAGGGACTGCACGGCTATTACCCCCACAAGATCACCAACGGTCCCCTGGAAGGACTCAGCAACAAAATCAAGACCATGAAGCGACAGACCTATGGCTTCCGTGACATGGAATACTTCAAGCTCAGGCTCTATAACCTCCACAACTCCAGGTACGCGTTTGCCGGATGAACCAAAATTATGGAGGGTGCGTTCTCAACCGCTTAAGCATGCCATTTGTGCAAATTATTGACACAACTGCTGCGCTCGCCAGTGATAAGGTTTCAAGGGCGAGCAACGGCGGCGCTTTTCCCATGCCCAAACGATCCCAGCATAAGCATCCGCACTTCCCTTAACATATACTACATTATATTACTGATAAATCGTTTTTATTAAAACACAAACGACCGAACAATTCTAAAAATTCTCCAGAAACCTAGCGTCATACAAAAGAGCAGTGCAAATTTTTATCTAATTATTTTTACAAATAAAAACAATTATATAGTCGAAAAACGTTTCCTTTCGTTCAAAATTTTGTATTTTTTTTTATTCCAGGTATTGCCAGCCTCTTTTTCCTTTGTTATATTGGCATTAAAAGATGCGGGAGGTATCGGCATCAGGTTGAATCGTTTTTTTGGGCAATAACGCCCGGGTAAACATAGTCTCAACATTGAACAGGAGAAAAAATATGAAAAAAGTACTGAGTGTAATGGCTGTATCCGCATTCGTTCTGACCGCAGGTGTTGCTCTGGCCGGCGGCCCCGGCAAAAAGATGGGTCCTGGTTGTCCGGAAGCTTGCCAGCAACAGATCGATGACTTGAACTCTTCCCAGGCACAGCAGAACGAGCAGCTGGGCGCCCACAGCAAGCAACTGCAAAACCATGAAAGCCGCATCACCGATCTCGAGAAAGCCTTTGACGATGCATGGTATGTACGTCTTGGTGTACGCGCCGCTTGGATGGATCAGAAAGTATTTGGTAAGGATGTTGATACCGATGCCGGTTGGGGCGGCGCCGTTGCTTTTGGTCGCGAGTTCAGCATGTATCAGGCGATGGGCAAGTTCCGTGCGGAAGTTGAACTTGCCAAACAAGCAGCCGATATCGAGGACAATACAACCCTCTTTTCCGGCGCATGGGGTTCGGATAAGATCACAGACGGTGACGTTGACGTGACCACCGTCATGATCAATGGATATTACGAATTGCCTGTTTTCGACGCTTTCTCACTGTATGCCATGGCTGGCGTTGGTTATGCCAAATACGACATGGACGCTACCGTTACTGAATATAACGCAGCAGGTGTCGCTACAGGAACTGTGGGTACACTCGATGGCAGTGACAACGTCTTTGCCTACAAAGCAGGTGTAGGTATGACCTACAACTTCACCGATGCGATTGCTGGTGATCTTGGTTATGAGTACCTGGGTGTTGCTGATACCGATCTGGCTGAAAGCATCAATGGTCACAACGTTGTAGCTTCTGTACGTTTCAAATTCTAATTTTTAAAATAATTAGTTGATTCGTTTTTCCCTGGCCGGTTTTACCGGCCAGGGATTTTTTTTATTCTCCCTTCCGCTTCCTGCTTCCTACTTCTTCCCGTGTTTTTTCAAACCAAAGGGATGCATAGGCCATCGCTCACAGGAATACCGCCTTCCCTTAGCAGATAAAAAAGTATCGCCTCGAATATTTCAACCGCGCCCTTCTCGGTGGCAAAGTGCATCGCTCCGCCAAAAAGCGGCCCACTCAGCCCAGCCCGGCAGCCAATGTATGCAGCCACCGTGGGGATGGGTCCAGGCAAAATGCCAGTGGTGATGGCGACCGTTCATCCACAGATCAGCGGTCCAGCCGACCCAACCAAATTCCGGTGGCTTTGGCCCCTGCCAAAGCGTTTCCCATTGTAGCCAAAGCACGGGCTGCGGCTGGCGGCCGGCCCAAGCGGCCAGATGGGGCCGTAAAGAGGCCCCCTTGTCATGGAGATAGGTGGTGAGATAGGTGTTATAGAGAACAACGGGCGCATCGGTCAGAGGACTGATCTGCTGCTCAAGAAACCGGGGCAGGCCATCGGGCAGATCAACTTGGTGAAGGCGCACCGGGGAATCGCCCCGGTTGACCCGGTGCAGGGCGGTAATCCCCTGGCGAAGCACATCGAGCCGCCCCAGTTGATCGCCCCAAACATAGGCGGCCAGCAGCTGTTCCTCCCCCTCCGAACGCACATCCAATGGTGCAAGGTCGCAACCAATGCGTGACCGGATGGCCGGAAGAACCGTCCTGGACGGCAGAAAAAACGGGCCATCTCCGGCCACGTTGAATTGCAGCTGATTCCCACCGCCTATCTCTAGTAGAATCCGGTCACCGGACGCATCAGTCAACCGGTAATTGCGTTTATCCGCCACTAGATTGAGCCCGGCGCTGGCTCCCATGTCCACCAGATGCACTGACTGCCAACCAGGGTAGTGCACCGGCAGCAACCAACAAAGCCCACGGGCGGTTTCGTTGGTCTGTACCTGCGCCGTGGTGATATAATCGGCCAGTTCCTCCTTTCGTGCCCACATAGCCCGCCGGAGACAAACGGCCAGGTCGCCCGTTTCGATAGAGAGCATGCCCCCAACGGATGGATAGTACCGCGCCAGATCCTGGACCTCGGCACATCCAGCCAGAATATCGCGATGCAACCCCGCCATGAGGAGCAACGGCACATCAAAGGAGGACCGCACACCACAGACTCGCACCAGCCAGTCCACCAGCGGGTCCTCTCCCGGCTCAGCAGCCAGCCAGTTTGCCAGGATGGTTAATAGCCGGGAAGAGAGCGGAGAAGTAACGGCAGCGAACTCCGCCTGTTTGCGGAATCTGCGTGCAAGGCGAATCTGGATTTCATCCATCATCAGTGGCGACGGCAAAGGGTTTATCATGCCAGGCAGGACTCAAGACGTTCCTAAACAGACGACTGTCGGGAAGAACACGCGAGCCATGGTTTCAGCGGGCACGAGCGGGAATCGGACCATTTTTTCAGACTGAGAGCTAACATGCTTGAAAATGATTGTAGCTGATAGCAACAGCATGGGGTAGAAGGCTGTCAATATTCATTGGACCAAAGGAACCATGCTCACTCTTTCCGCCTATACCGGCCTGTTCACGGCCGCCCTCCTCGCCGCGACCATCGTGCCGATGCAGTCGGAGGCGGTGTTGGCCGGTCTCTTGCTCACCGGCGACTACCCAGCCGTCTGGCTGTTGGCGGTGGCCAGTTGCGGCAATATCCTCGGCGCTGCCCTCAACTGGTGGCTGGGCCGGTTCATCGAGCGCTTCCGTCATCGCTCCTGGTTTCCGGTGACGGATCAACGTCTCAACCAAGCCCAACGGTGGTACCAGCGCTATGGTAAATGGTCGCTGCTCCTCAGCTGGATGCCACTGATCGGCGACCCGCTGACTGTTGCCGCCGGGGTGATGCGTGAGCCCTTTCCGGTTTTCCTGCTGATTGCCGGCAGCGCCAAGATTCTACGTTATCTGGTGCTGGCAGGAATCACCCTGGGCTGGCTTGCCTGAAAGGCACGGCTTCTGTTCCAACCGGCTGGTAGATACAAGCCACTGGGCTTGCCCATCCGGCTTTCCTTTCCAGAACTACCAACCCGGTTCAAAGCCGGATGCCCCTCCACTATGGTTTACTTGGCCTCTCCCTCCGGCACTGCCGGGGACGGGAGGGCAGGCAGATCCCCTGCCAGCGGCTTTTGAGCCTTGGCGCGAACCAGAGCGGCACGGGTCGCGTTCTTGATCTCCTCCACCTGCCAGCCGTCTACCCGGAACAACTGCTCCTGATTGGAAACCTTGAGCACATACGACTGCTCCGGCAGCGCTTGCGGCTCCTGGCTGCCCTCACCCTGGACGGCTTTCGGCGGCTGCCCGAAGAGATAGTCGATGGTGACGCCGCCATCGAGTTGCACGGTGTACCGCAGGGCCGGATCGTCCAAGCCGTATTCCGGTTTCCGCTCAGGCCCAAGAATGGCGGTGACCGTTAAACGGGTCAGCCGTTTGACCAGGGCGTCGCGCCGCTCTTTGACCACCTCCTCATCGGACTTAAGATCGGCAAGTTGCATACCATCCTGGGTGCGTTCCAGTTGCAGACCGGGCAGTTCGACCCGCGTGAGCTGCTCAGGTTTGAGATGAAGAATAGCGGTGTCGATCCAATTGTCGACATTGACCTCCAGTTCGTGCTGCGGCAAGGCCAGGGTCTGGATATCGGGATCGTTATCGACACGCAGGTAGACCTTGCGCAGTCCGGGCGAAGTACCGAAATAGACGGTGCCAACCGTGTTGCCGTCCTTGCGCAGGATCAATTTGCGCTCAAAGCGATCCGAGGCCACCTTGAAACGGTTGGCCGCCTCGGCGGTGGTAGCCTCAGGCCAACCCCGCTGCATCCCAGCCAGCCGCTCAATCAATTCCTGCACTCGAACCGTGTCCGCCGGAAAAGAGCCCGATTCAGGCAACAGCCACCGGTCTTTTTCTTTTTTCAAGACCACGTGTTGCCCTGCACCATCTTCGAGCAGCAATTCGTTGATTTCGGCGGTGTTCAGGGGGAGCAGCACCCCCTGGCCGGGCTTGAGGGCTCCCGAATGCCCGTTGAAATGGGTCAAGGCCACCAAACCAGCCTGCACCAGTACCACAGCCGCACAGATAAGTATCAGCCGTTTCATAGTCACACCCTCCCTGCTATCAATAAGTGCTCGCGCCGGCGCACCCGCCCCCGGACAACCTGCCGCAAGCCCCAGACCGTCAGCAAACCGAAGGCCGCCAGCCCGTAATTAAAATATTCCCAAAGCATCCGCGCCTCCTTACTCATCGGCAGCAGGGTGCGGGCAAAATGACCACGGCCACGAATGGAAAGCAGATCGCGATCCTCAAGCGACCAGTCGATGCAGTTAGCGACCAGTTGGAGCGGGTTGAGGTACCGGGCGCCGCCCGCTCCGGAGGCCAGGTCCAGACTGGTGTCGGCAAGGAAGGTATTGGAGGCGAGCACCATGATCCGGGCCGAATCCGGCGACCGTTCCAGTACCCGGCCGATCACTTCGGGTTTCGACTTCTCGGGCGTCTTTTCCTCGGCTGGACCGCCCCCGTCGCCCTCCTGCTGCTTCTTTTCCTGGGCCGCCTGCTGCCTGCGGGCCTCCTCTATCAGGGGCGAGGTTTTGCCTTGGAACGAGGAAGCAAAGCTCCCCTCCACCAGCACCGCCAGCAACTGCCGGCCGGCCGGCTCACCCTGGGCAAATCCGGTTTGACCGAAGCGGTCAAAATCAGGCTGGATATTGAGGGAATCAGACAGCCAGGCGCCTTTCGAGCTCTCCAGCAGCCGCACCACTTGGCGGCCTTTGTTCTTCTCCGCATCAACCGTGATCGGCGAGGCCCAAGTCATGGACAGTTGATCAATGCCGGTGAGCAACCCGCTAGCCCGGTTCATGCCGTCACTGCGGATATCGACAAAATAAGGATAACTGATCAGATGGGTCTCGCGGACGCTGTAGCCGCCCGCCTGGCGTTCCACCGGGACCGGAAAGGCGGCATTCTGCGGGTCGAGCACCAGGGAATGGCCGAGGCTGATGCCATGGCCGGCCAGCCATTCGGCAAGACCGCTCTTTTTGTCCACTGCGCTGATCCGTCCCTGTAGGCTGACGTCAAAGGGCGAGGTGGCCAGCACCACAGTGCCGCCCTGCATCAGAAACTGATCAATGGCAAAGACCTGTTTTTCCTGGAGCCGCTCCGGGGCGACCACCACCAGGATATCCGCCTCCGGGTCCACCTGGCCGGTGCTCAGATCCACCGGTTTCACTCGGTGCTCCTGCTCGGCAAAACGTTGCAGCAACTGGAAGGTGTTGCCCTGATCGGGCATGCCGAACTGGGCCATGCCCGGATTGGCGGGAGGGGTATAGAGGGCCACGGTTTTAAGCATGCCCTTGGAAAAACGCTTCAGCGAGGCTTCAATGGCGTTCTTGAGAGCCGCTTTGTCAAGCGACGCGGGCAGTGCCACCTGCACCTGCTGGTCCCCACTTTCCAGGGTCATGTAGAACCAGAAAGTCTGGGGAGACAACAGTCCAGCCACCATGGGCTGCATGCCGAATTCCTTGCCAAGCCGGGATGCCAACTGGCCGCCTTCGGCCTCGGGATCGGCAAAACTGACGGCGAACTTATCGCCGCCCTGCTTTTTCAGATCCGCAAGCACCACCTCCAACGTCTGCTTCAATTCGACCAATGGTTGGGGCAACTTGGCCTCGGGTGAGATGTAGCCGTGGAAGACTACCGGACCGCCGATCCCGGCAAAGAGATTGCCGCCGCCCTGATAGCTGTACAGCACCTTCTTGATCGCCCGGGTGATGTCGTGTTCGGGATTGCGCAACTCAACTTCCAGCTTGGTGTCGCCTTCGCTCTTGACCTCGATCAGATCCTGAAAGCCCAGGGTAACAAACTCGTCGCCGTATTTGACCAAGATATCGAAATAGGAATTGGTGACCGCCGTCTGATAACGGGAGGCGGTCTGGAAGGGCACAGGCCGGATCCCGTACTTCTCGCCGGCCTCCTGCTCCAATTCCGGCTTTTCCTGGGGATCGACGAATTCGACCTTGACCCGGCCCTTACCGGCCACCTCGTACTCCCGGAGCAGATCGCGCAGTTGCGGCTGCAAAGGGGCCAGAAGCGGATGGGTCTGGGCCGAAAAATAGCCGCGAATCAGGAGCGGCTCCTGCAAACGGCCGAGATAGGATCTGGTGGCCGGGGAGATCGAATAGATGCGGCCAGCGGTCAAATCGGTGCGCAGCCCGCCAAGCGGGGCCAGCCACAGATTGACCAGCAGAAAATTGACAATCAGCAGCCCGGTCAGCACCGCCCAGCGACGATGATTGGGGTTTGCGGGGTTACCGGCCCAGCGCTGCCGCTCCAGACTGTAGACGTTGAGGGAGAGAAAGATACCGATCAGGCTGAGCGAGTACACCAGATCGCGCAGATCGATCACCCCACGCGTAATGGCGTCAAAACGCGAACCCGCGCCCAAAAGCTTCAACAACTCCCCGCCTTGATTGCCGAAAAAGCCGGTCAGGGTATCGGAGCCCAGCAGATAGAGTCCGCTGCACACCAGGGTGGTGACGATCAGGCTGACGATCTGGCTGTTGAACTGAGCGCTGACCCACAGGCCGATGGCGATGTAGGCTCCAGCAAGGGCAAGGCTGGCCAGATACCCGCCGAAGACCGGGCCCCAATCCAGCTGGCCGAGCAAGGAAACCGTTATTGGCAGGGGCAGGGTCAGCACCAGGCCAATGGCCACCAAACTGAGGCAGGCGATAAATTTACCGCTGACCAAGGCGGGCAGACTGACCGGAGCGGTCAGGAGCGGCTCCAGGGTTCCGGCCCGGTGTTCCTCGGACCAGACCCGCATAGTGATCGCGGCGGAAAGAAAGATCAATAAGAGCGGCATCCACTCAAACATCGGTCGGACATCGGCCAGGTTGCGACTGAAAAAGGTCTCGACCCAGAAAAAGATAAAAAGTGTCGCGGCCAGAAAAGCGCCGAAAAAGATGAAAGCGGCCGGGGTGGCGAAAAAGACAGCCAACTCCCGGCGGGCGATCGAACGCACGGTGTTCATTGTTCCCTCCCGGCAACCATGTTGATTTCACTGAATACTTTTTCCAGATTGCGTGACTCGGGCGCAAGGCGGTAGAGGTTCCAGCCCCAGCCAATGACTGCATCGGCCACCGCCGGCGCCAGTTCCCGCGTGGCGCGGCTGCCGGAAAGTGCGAAGCAGGCCAGGCCCTCTTCCGCAGGCAGGGATTCGACTTTGGCAACCCCCTCGATGCCGCCCAGCAGGGCAACGGCTTCCTGCCGGTCATCGGTGGTTAACAGCAAACGCTGCCCCGCACTCAATTCGGCCAGCCGGGCATCCAGGGCCTTGCGGCCCTGATGAATGATAATCACCCGGTCGCAGACCGCCTGCACCTCCTGGAGAATGTGGGTGGAAATAATAAGTGTTGCCTCCCTGGCCAACTCCCGGATCAAGCTCCGCATGTGCTGGATCTGGGTGGGATCAAGACCATTGGTAGGTTCGTCGAGGATGACGATCCGGGGCCTGTGAAGGATGGCCTGGGCCACGCCGACCCGCTGGCGGTAGCCGCGCGACAGGGTGCCGATCACTTGTCCGGCCTTATCGATGAGCGCGGTCCGCTCCAGAGTATCTCGCAGCAATGGCCCTATCCGCTCCCTCTGGACCCCATGCAGAGTGGCGAGATATTCGAGATAACCGGCCACGGTCATTTCAGGGTAGAGCGGACAGTTCTCCGGCAGATAGCCGATCTGGGCCTGGATGGTGGAGCGGTCGGTGGCCATCTCCAGTCGATCAACCCGGATGGTGCCGCCGGTCGGCTCCAGAAAGCCGGTCAGCATCTTCATGATCGTGGTCTTGCCGGCGCCGTTGTGCCCGAGCAAGCCAACGATCTCACCAGGGCCGATGGAAAACGAAACGTCGTCGACCGCCTTAAGCGATCCGTAGGTTCTGGTCAAATGGTCAACATGGATCATGGTGATCTCCTGATGGACAAAAAGCAACCCGTGCAGAGGTTGGCTACAGTGACAAAATAACAGACCGCCCAAGACCGAAGCCTGGTGCGGAAACAACCTGAAAAAATGGGGATACGGAATATCACGACCGCGACATTGGCGGCAAGGAAAGAACAATGGGGCATGCGGCAATGGCGGTTACAAAAAAGAGTGCAACAAATTCCGGCACATGGTTCCGGGGCAAACCATAAAACAGGGTGGCGTCTTGTCAACCAAACAGAGGCACATTTTACCTTCCTATCCGGCGGTCAGCGGCATTCAGGCCCGTCCGCCCTTGCCGACGCGGAAAGTGGTCATGAGGATGCCGACGAAAATAAGAGCAACGCCCTGGGCATGATGCCATGCCAGGGTTTCATCGAGAAAGAGCACCGCCAGGATGGTGCTGAACACCGGCATGAGATGGACAAAGGGGCCGGCCTTGTTGGCGCCGATGGTACGGATGGCCCGGTTCCAGAAAATAAAGGCCAGCACCGAGGCAAAAATCGCCACATAGAGAATAGTGACCACCGAAGCCAGGTTGAGCGTAAAGGTTTTCCCGCTGGAAAGTTCCAACAGATAGAGGGGTAAGATGCCCAGCAGGCCGACGATATTGATCGCAGTCAGGTAGGCCAGGGGATGAAGCCCCTGGGGATAGCGTTTCAGGTTGGACGAATAAAGGGCCCAAACCACCGCCGCGGCCAGTACCAGCAGATCCCCCCGGTTGAACGACACCTGCAGCAGGGTTGCCACCTCGCCCTTGGCCATGATCGATACCACACCCGCAAGGGAAATGAGGACGCCGCAGCATTGGCGCAGGCTCATGGTTTCCCGGTAGAGCACCCAGGAAAAGACCACAATCAGCACGGGAATACATGAGTTGACCAGGACCGCGTTGATGGCGGTGGTGTATTGCATGGCCAGATACAACAGGGTGTTGAACCCAGTGACGCCGAGGAGGCTCTGGAGAAGGATGAACCGGCGATGCTCCCAAATCAGCGGATGCTGCACCCGGAGGTGTTGGTGGGCCAGAAGCAACAAAATCAGTAAAGCCACCGACCACCGCCAAAAGGAGAGCGCCATCGGCGGAAGAGCGGCATGCATGCCCCGGCTGAGCACAAAATTGCCGGACCAGAACAGGGTGGTGAGGATCAGCAGGAGATACGGCATACGCAGAGTTGTGGGCACCGTCGGTGATGGTTGCGGAAAACAATGCTGACTTGAGGGCAACGGCCGTCATTCTACCGGCAACCAGGTCATGCCGCCAGTAAAGAGTTGTGCCCCGATCCCCCGCATGTGAACGCCGTTCTCACGTTCCCGGCCCGTGGTATTTTTTGATCGCCTATCCTCCCCTGATCAATGGGAAATTCCTTGACCAGCACCCCGGCGCCAGGTATGAGCATGACATTATCCTTGTTGTCAGGCCGCCCTTCCCTTCGCCTCTTTGCCGCGTGACTTGCATGACGACACTTTCCTCTCTACTGCTCCGTGTTTTCGTCCCTTTTGCCGCCGGCTATTTCCTTTCCTTCCTCTACCGGACGGTCAATGCCGTCCTTGCCCCGGAAATGTTGCGTGATCTCGGCATGGGCCCCTCGGCCCTCGGCCTGCTCACCGCCACCTATTTCATTGCTTTCGCCTCCTTTCAACTACCGCTCGGTGTGCTCCTCGATCGCTTCGGACCGAGCCGGGTCGAAGCATTGTTGCTACTGGTGGCTGCCCTGGGCGCTTTCTGCTTCGCCCGGGCCGAGAGCATTGCCCAATTGATCGCCGGTCGGGCACTGATCGGGCTTGGCGTTTCCGCCTGCCTGATGGCGGCCTTTAAGGCCTACACCCAATGGTTTACTGCTGACCGCTGGCCGTTGATCAATGGCTTTCAGATGGCCGCGGGCGGGTTCGGGGCGCTGGCCGCCACCTCGCCGGTGCAGTGGATGTTACCCTGGGCTGGCTGGCGCGGCGTCTTTCTCGGCCTGGCCCTGTGTACCGTGGTGGTGGCCGTCCTTGTCTTTTTCCTGGTCCCGGAGAAGGAATCCGTAGGCCAGGGCGAACGGTTTGGCGACCAGGTGCGAGGCATCAAAGAGGTGTTCACCAGTCTCGATTTCTGGCGGGTTGCCCCCCTGACCGCCCTTTCCCAGGCGACCTTTTTCGCCATCCAGGGTCTCTGGGCCAGCCCCTGGCTCAAAAATGTCGACCATTTGGACCCCAAGGCGGTGGTGACCACACTCTTTTGGATCGCGCTGGCCATGGTGGCCGGTTTTATCGGTCTCGGCGCCCTGGCCGAACGATTGCACCGCATTGGCGTTCCGGTGCTCGTCTCGGCGGTGACCGGCATGGTCCTCTTCATGGCGGTGCAAATGCTGCTGCTCATCGGCCCGGCAGGCTGGACGCCCTCTTTGTGGCTGGGTTTCGGTTTTTTCGGCACCTCGGGCATCATCGCCTACGCCGCGCTGTCGCAGCGCTTTCCCATCCATCTGGCCGGGAGAGTGAGCACGGCAATCAACCTCCTGGTCTTTGTCGCCGCCTTTGCCGGTCAATGGGTGATTGGCGTCATTGTCGGCTGGTGGCCGCAAGCGAACCAGGGACAGTTCGCTAGCGCTGGTTTGCGCGCAGGATTCGCCTTCATGCTCGCCTGCCAGTTCATTGCTTTCATCTGGTTCATGATCGCCGGCAGGCAGCACCTGCGGTTTCGATCCAAGGCGACTGCTGATTGACTATCAGGTGAAAAGCATTGTATTGCGGAATTCACCCCATACCGCAAGTCGATGATTTTTCTCCCTGTTGCCTTAATGAAACCGTCGCTATCTGTTGCCTAAATTCGCACCGTATATTAAACAAATACCATGTGTCGTTTCAGCAAGACAATGGCGCATCAGGCCACTACCCCATTCGGGGTGCAACATCCCTTATTCGTTCAACTTGAGGAGGAATGTATGAAACGTGTCGGAACAATTGCCCTTGCCCTCGCCGCCTGCATGCTGGTGGCAACAGCCGCATTCGCGGCGGAAGCGAAAAAAGTCCGCTGGAACTTGGCGATGACCTGGAACAGCACCCTGACGCCCTTTGTCAACGCCCCGCTGAAAGTCGCGCAACTGGTCAGCGAAATGACCGGCGGTAACTTTGTGATCAAGGTGGAAGGAGCGGAGAAACACAAGGCAGCGTTGGAAATTCTCGACATGGTCAAGGGCGGCCAGTACGAAATGGGCCATTCCGCCTCCTATTACTGGAAAGGCAAGGATGCTACCACCGCCATTCTCACCACCGTGCCCTTCGGCATGAATGCCGATGAGCAGAATGCCTGGCTCTATTACGGCGGCGGCATGCAGTTGATGCAAAAATGCTATGACAAATTCGGCGTGTACGCCTTCCCCGGCGGCAATACCGGCGTCCAAATGGGTGGCTGGTTCCGCAAGGAAATCAAATCGCTGGATGACCTCAAAGGCCTGAAGATGCGCATTCCCGGTGTTGCGGGTGAAGTTTTTGCCAAACTGGGAGTCAATGTTACCAATATCGCCCCCGGCGAACTCTACACCTCGCTCGACCGCGGCACCATCGATGCCCTGGAATGGGTTGGTCCGGGCATGGACATCAAAATGGGCTTCCATAAAATCGCCCCCTATTACTATACCGGCTGGCATGAGCCTGCCACCGATCTCCAGTTCCTGATCAACAAAAAAGCCTTTGACGAACTGCCAGCCGAATACAAGGCTGCCCTGAAAGCAGCCATGCAAGTGGCCGCGACCGACATGCATTACGAGAATTTCTCCATGAGTGCCGATGCCTGGGCCTCGATGAAAACCGAATTTCCCAACATCAAGGTCATGACCTTCCCCGAGCCGGTTCTGGCCGCGATGAAGAAGGCCTCGGACGAGGTTCACAATGACTATGCCTCCAAGGATCCCCTGTTCAAGGAAGTGTTCGATTCTCAGAATGCCTTTATGAAAAAGGCTCGTGAGTGGACCAAAATATCGGAATTGTATTACCTGCAGGAATCGGCAAAAGTCGTCAAATAACTGGAGAGCGACTCTCTATCTTTTCATCCGCCGTCCATCTCCCGACCATGAGATGGACGGCTTTTTTATTGGCGGGGAGTGTGTATTTCGCCATTCCGTCCGTGACCAAACAGGTCGCGGCGATCCTGTGGGGAAAAAACATTTTCAACAATTGATGGGTTTGGGCTTCTGGGGGGAGCAGCAAGCATGTTACGCAAAATCGAATATTTTTTTCAACGGAGCAGCCGCCTTTTGGGAAGACTGCTGGCCATTGTCTTTCTCTTGATGACGGTGAACGTCTTTTTCGACGTCGTCATGCGCTATTTCTTCCACAACAGTTCCGTGGGCATGCAGGAGATGGAATGGCACCTCTTTTCCATTGTCATCCTCTTCGGTGTCTCGGTGGCTCTGCTGGAAGAAGGGCATGTCCGGGTCGATTTTCTCTATGACCGCTTTAGCGTCCGAAAAAAAGCGGTGATCAACATTATCGGCACTGTTTTTTTTCTCACGCCGCTCGCCTGCCTGATCCTCTTCGGCTCCTTTGACTTTGTCCTCGACTCCTACAACATCAAGGAGATATCGGAAAATCCAGGCGGTCTGCACTACCGCTATGTCATCAAGGCCATGATTCCCCTGGCCTTTGCCCTGCTGATTTTTTTCGCCATCGGCTACACGGTACAAAACATCAATCTCTATCGGCAGGGTGAAAAACCGCACATCCTGAGCCAAAGCACAGAGGGGGAAAGCAAATGACCGGCATCATCATGTTTTTCGCCGCCCTGCTGATGCTTGGCATCGGCTATCCGGTGGCTTTTACCTTCGGCTCGATTTCCATTTTTTTCGGCATCATCGCCGCCATGGTGGCCGTGGCCCCGGATATCAGCTTCATGGCTATTTCCGACGAATTTTTACGGATGTTCTCGATGATGCCCTTCCGGGTCTATTCGATCATGAACAACACCATCCTCATGGCCATTCCCCTGTTCATTTTCATGGGCATCGTGCTCCAGCGCTCGCAACTGGCCGAGCGGCTGTTGGAGGCTATGGGCACCCTCTTCGGGCGGGTCCGGGGCGGCATCGCCGTCAGCACCGTGCTGGTCGGCGCCCTGCTGGCCGCCTCCACCGGCGTGGTCGGGGCCTCAGTGGTGGCCATGGGGGTTATCTCTCTGCCGGTCATGCTCAAATACGGCTACTCCAAGCCCCTGGCCACCGGCACCATCTGTGCCGCCGGCACCCTGGGCCAGATCATCCCGCCCTCGGTGATTCTGGTGATCCTTGGCGACGTCTTTCAGCTGCCGGTTGGCGATCTGTTCGCCGCCGCCTTTGCCCCGGGATTTGGCCTGGTGGGCGCCTACATTGTCTTCATTCTCATCTGGTCCTTTCTCAACAAGAATGTGGCACCGGCGATGCCGCCCCAGGAAGGAACCCGGATGGCCAATATCGGCCATGCGCTCACCGCCATCATCCCGCCATTTGTCCTGATCATGCTGGTTCTGGGCTCGATCTTCATCGGCATCGCCACCCCCACCGAATCGGCCGCCGTCGGCTGCATCGGCGCCATGATCCTGGCGGCTCTGTACCGCAAATTAAACTGGACGATTATTGAGGAATCGGCGGTTGAAACGGTCAAGGTCGCGGCCATGGTCTTTGCCATCCTCATCGGCGCCACCGCCTTCTCCATGGTCTTTCTCTACAGCGGCGCCGACTCCATCGTAGAACAGGTGATGACCAGTCTACCCGGCCAGAAGTGGACCTTTCTTTTCCTGGTGATGTTTATCATCTTTATCCTCGGTTTTTTTATCGACTTTTTCGAGATCACCTACATCGTGGTGCCGATCATCAAGCCGGTGGCCGAAGTCATCGGTCTCGACCCGCTGTGGTTCGCTATCCTCATTGCCATGAACCTGCAAACCTCCTTCTTGACGCCGCCCTTTGGCTTTTCACTCTTCTACCTCAAAGGCTGCTGCCCGCCGGAGATCCGGACGACCGACATCTATCGGGGAGTCGTACCCTTCATCATTCTCCAGGTCTTAATTCTGTTCGCGCTGGCGATCTATCCTGAATTTTTCGGCATGAAATCAGGGCACTGAACGGATTGTTGCACCCCAAAACACAAAACAAGCAGCGGGCGATTCTGGGATTGTTCCGGGATTGTCCGCCGAATCAAACATCCACCGCCTGCCGGTGACGGTGGATCAAATTGCCCCTTTGGGGCGTACTCAAGCATGGAACGGAGAAGTATATGCAGCGTTATCTACCCCTTGCTCTTGTCCTGGCCCTGGCGTCCGCTTTTGTAACGGTCTCTCCCTCCTTTGCGGCAGAGCCCCAAAAGGTCCGCTGGAATCTGGCCACCACCTGGAACAGCACCCTGCTCCCTTTGGCCACGCCACCGGTCCAGGTCGCCCAGATGGTCAGCGACATGACCGGCGGCAATTTCATCATCAAGGTGGAAGGAGCGGAGAAGCACAAGGCACCGCTGGAAATTCTCGACATGGTCAAGGGCGGTCAGTACGAAATGGGGCATACCGCTTCCTACTACTGGAAAGGCAAGGACGCGACCACCGCCCTGTTCACCACCGTGCCCTTCGGCATGACCGCCAGCGAACAAGGAGCCTGGCTCTACTACGGCGGCGGTCTGGAGCTGATGCAGAAATGCTACGACAAATTCGACGTCTATTCCCTGCCCGGCGGCAATACCGGCGTACAGATGGGCGGCTGGTTCCGCAAGGAAATCAAGTCACTGGATGATTTAAAGGGTTTGAAAATGCGGATTCCCAGCGTGGCTGGAGAGGTCTTTGCCAAGCTCGGGGTCAATGTCACCAATATCGCGCCGGGCGAACTCTACACCGCGCTCGACCGCGGCGCCATCGACGCCCTGGAGTGGGTCGGGCCAGGCATGGACATCAAGATGGGCTTCCATAAAATCGCGCCGTACTACTATGCCGGCTGGCATGAACCCGCCTCGGACATGCAGTTTCTGATCAGCAAGAAGGCCTTTGCCGCCCTGCCCCCGGAATACCAGGCCGTCCTGAAATCGGCCATCAAAACGGCCAGTGCCGACATGTTTTTCGACAATTTTGCCCAGAGCGCCAAGGCTTGGGCAGAGATGAAGACCGCGTTCCCCAACATCAAGGTCATGACTTTCCCCGAACCGGTTCTAGCGGCGATGAAGAAAGCCACCGACGAGGTCTTGAACGGTTACGCGGCCAAGGACCCGTTTTTCAAGGAAGTGCTGGAGTCGCAGCGTGCGTTCATGAAAACGGCCAGGGAATGGACCAAGATGTCCGAGCAGTATTACCTGCAGGAATCGGAAAAGATAAACAAGTAAGAACGAAGCGGCACCGATGAGCAAGCCGCTGTCGATTTAGAACATCATCCCGAAGAGGCCGTTGTCATGCTCCTGGTCGCAGGTTCCACCCCCGATCGAACGGGGTTGGTAGACCTCAAGCACACCAGGTTCGGGCATGCGGATGATATTGACGATGTTCTGGGAATACCAGAGGCCCGCTTGCTGTCCGTCGGGGGTGAGGATGACGCCGCCCTGATACTCACAACCGGGTGGGTAGTGCTCGGTCCGGTACCACTGTAGCCAACCGTTCAGCATATCCCAGGTCAAATCGACCTGGGCCCATACTCGGGTGCGCAGGGTAAACTGGTTGCTGATCGCGATAATGGAGTTGGGGGCGGCGTAGGAGCCTAGGTAATAATAGGTATGATCCGGGAGCACCGTGCCGGATTCAAAGAGCAGTTGCACTTCCGGTTCAATCTCCCATTTCCCGGCTGGCTGGCTGGCGGCGCAACCGTTTAGAACAACAGTTGCAAAGAGAACAAGAAAAAGGCGGGAAAAAAGGAACGGTCGCATGGGGTCACCTCGCTGAAGCCCAAGAGTTTGGCTCCCACTTTACTCCCGAAAAAACCGGTAGGCAAGCACAGGACACATCCTCTCACTTATTTTGCCGCCAGACAGGTGCCATGTCTACAGAAATACGCTGGTTGAGACTGCTGAACGACGGAGTCGGCACAATGGCCGCAGGTCGGTTCCTTTGATAACAGTTGCCCCGGATCAAACGGCAGCAGATCAGCTTGGACGCAAGGGGTGGTTTTGGGGCAGGTAGAGAAAAGAAGGACGGCGCAGGGTTTTCAAGTTTTGTGCAGGAGCGTTGTCCCGACTACCCTTCTTGCCTATTGATCGAGTCTGCGCGAACGATTTCCAGCTTGACGGGCACGATTCCGGCTCTAATCATTCCGAGTTCCGCAGCGGCGGCTGACGACAGGTCGATGACGCGACCCTTATGTCGCGGCCCACGGTCATTGATGCGCACATTGACCGATTTGCTGTTGCGAAGGTTGGTGACGCATACAGTCGTCCCGATTGGCAGTGAACGGTGCGCGGCCGTCAGTTGATCCTGCTGCATTTTTTGCCCGCTGGCAGTCTTCCGGCCGTTAAATTTATCGGCATACATAGAGGCAAGCCCCTGCATCGATTGCGCGGATTTTGCCGGTTTGGCCAGAGTCGTGGCAGGTGAGGCGGTGTGTTTGGTTGAAGCGAGCGATGGTTTTTTGGCCTTGGCCGAGGTGGCGGCGTTGAGTGATTGTCCAAAGGAAAACTCGATCATCGCCAAGCCGATTAGTACCAAAAAAACGAGCTTGGTGGTCTGCATAATGGTTCTCTCAAGTTGAAGTCATAGAGGCTTTTCTCTATCAAGATAGGGGAAAATAACAGAATTTCCACACATTGCAACACAAACCTGCTTCAGCACTCCCGCTAACCAGGGAAACCTACCGGAAAAACAGAACATTTTTTTTGCCTGCACTAACATAAATAGCCACCCAAATCCAGCGTCAGGAGCGAGCATAAGGCGGTCAATGAGGTGACCGGTTGGAGGGTAAAAAAGGTGGTCGAGGCAGAGAGAATTGAGGCCGCTCAATCGGAACTCGGCACTTACGATGGTCAGTTATGATATGCGTATCCTTGCAGGTGAGAAAGAGGGGGTCGCAAAGGAAAAAAGAGAGCTGGCAAGACGCAGGGGGTTATGTTTACCGACAAGACGTCAAGATATTGCGGCAAGCCATTCCCGCAAGGAGCGTACCAAGGTTTCCCCAGCCTGGCGAGCGGTGATGCCCTCGGCGGTGGCGGCGACTGCCGCGATGGTGGTGATGTAGGGCACGTGGTGCTGGATGGCGGCTTTACGGATGTAGAAATCGTCATGGGCGCTCAGCTTGCCCGATGGGGTGTTGATAATCAGCTGAATCTCACCGTTTTTCAGCGCATCAACGATGTTCGGGCGACCGCGAGTAGCTGTTCGGCTGGTCGCGATCCGCCACGGTGATCAGCACGGTTCCGGAAAACGGAAGGGTGTTGTTGGCCCCGTCCTGCGCCTTAAAAAAGGCCATGCCAAAGGAAGTTATGCCCAGCACCTCACCGGTGGAACGCATTTCCGGTCCCACCACCGGATCAACTTCGGGGAACATGTTGAAGGGGAAGACGGCTTCCTTGACCACAAAATGAGGGATGGCGCGATCGGTGAAGTGAAAATCGGCCAGGGTCTTGCCAAGCAGGATTTCGGTGGCGATCCGGGCCATGGGAATACCGCAGACCTTGGACACCAGCGGGACCGTGCGGGAAGCGCGCGGATTGGCCTCAAGCACATAGACTGTGTCGTCGCAGATGGCATACTGAATATTCATCAGGCCGATCACCCCCATCTCCCGGGAGATGGTGCGGGTGTAGGCGCGGATGGTTTCGAGGTGCCGCTCCGGAATCCCGACCGGCGGGATGACGCAGGCCGAATCGCCGGAACGGATGCCCACCAGCTCGATATGCTCCATCACGGCAGGCACATAGGCATCGGTGCCATCGGCGATGGCGTCCGCCTCGGCCTCGATGGTCAGCGGCTCGAAATAAAGATTGTCCGAGGTGTCGTAGTCGGTGGACACGGTTTCCGGATTGCAGTTGACCATCACGGTTTCGTACTGCATGTCCCGCAAGGCTAAGGCGGCATGGACGCAGCAAAATCGAATTCGATCCCTTGGCCGATCCGGTTGGGACCGCCGCCGAGAATCATCACCTTGTTTGGATTGGCTGAAACCGAAACCGCATCCGGAGCATTGTAGCTCGAATAGTAGTAGACGGCATTTTCCACCCCGCTGACCGGCACGGCGTGCCAGCCCTCGACAATCCCGGCGCGGGTTCGCTGTGTGCGGATGTCGCCTTCTTCCCGGCCGAGAATTTTTGCCAGATAGGCATCGGCGAATCCCTCCTGCTTGGCCAGCCTTAACAGCGCCAGGGGCAGTTCAGTGCCCCTGTGCGCAAGGATTTCCTCTTCGCGCACCACCAACTCACGCATCTGCTCAAGAAACCAGCGGTGAATAGAGGTGCGGCGATGCAGATCTTCCTGATTGTAGACCATGCCGCCGCCGGTGCCACCCATGATGTAGGCCGGGCGAATCACCACCGGGTAGCCCAGGTCGGCGGCGACACTTTCGGCATCCACAACCGAGTAGACGGCCGTGCTCTCCGGCATCTCAATGCCGAGCCGGTCCATTGCCTTCTTGAACTCGATCCGATCCTCGCCGCGCTCGATCGCCTCCAGATTGACGCCGATCACCTGAACGCCGTACTTCTCGAGAATACCCAACCGTGCCAGATCGGTCGACAGGTTGAGGGCCGACTGGCCCCCCCAGGTTGGGCAGGAGCGCATCGGGCCGTTCGCGGCCGATGATTTTCTCCAGCGTGGCCACATTCAAGGACTCGATGTAGGTGACATCCGCCATGCCGGGGTCGGTCATGATCGTGGCCGAATTGGAGTTGACCTAAACAATGCGGTAGCCCAACTCGCGATGGGCCTTGCAGGCCTGGGTTCCGGAATAATCAAACTCGCAGGCCTGGCCGATAACAATCGGCCAGGAGCCAATGATCAAAACCGTGTGAATATCGTAACGTTTCGGTATGGGATATCCTGTGGAGGATGCAGGTATGAACAGAGAGTGTCCGGCCGTCTCCGTTGCCCTGGCAATTGGATTTGCTCTACCGGCAGCGGTGTACCCAGACCACACGGAGGGTCTTTTCTTTCTGCACCCAAAGAAAAGAAGGGAAAGACCGCAGAAGTGGCCTGCAGAAATCTGAGGAAAATTTAGTTAAACTTAATGCAGGGGCTGAGCATGTAAAAAACAATGAACCGCCTCAGACATTCGCGGTTTCCGTCATTTCCGCCCAAGGGGGAATGCAAATTATGTCTCCGGAACTTAGCGGAGGTGGTGCAGTTCAGGAGTAAATGAAGGGCCCGCTATTGGGGTGTGGCGAACATTGTCCGCCCGGCGCCTAAACCATATCACGCCGGACTTCGGTAACCAGGCATTGGTACAATTCGTCTTTTCGCTCTTGATCCAACTCATGAAAAGCAACGGCAAACTGGTTTTCCGCAACCGAGACAACCTTGGATTTCAAGGCAATGGAAGCCAGTTCGTCCTGGGCGCGATACAAGGAGAGGGTCAGGGACAACTCCTGATCAATGGTGAGCGCGGTTGTCTCGCCTTGCACAGTACAACCGCTTGTCGAAATATCAAGAAGCTGCCCTTTCTCGTTCTCCGAGTCGACCGAGTAGTCAACCTGGCGCCGATTGATCTGGAACCAAAGGGCTTCCGGATCGGCCGGATCACGGAGTACCTCCTCGGCCTCTTGCAGCGTGGCTACATAGATCGGTTTATAGCTTTGGAATTTTGCAGCGATGCCAAGAAGTTGCTTAAAGACGATGTTCGTGCCACCCACGATTCGAATGACCCTGCCCACCTTGCTGACAACCAGATAGTCCATGATCTTCTTGAAGATGGCAAGTCCGCTCAAGTGGCCGATGGTGCAGCACGAAAGATCCGTTATGACGTCAAATCCAGGTTTTAGATCGGCCACGCAAAACCGGATATCGGTGTACACCTTGTTCAATTCCGTTTTGGTCACGGTCGAGGCGATAACGACACACAGCCTGTTCTTTTTCAGATCAGCTGTCACCTTGGAGAGCACCTTACCGGCCATAACTTAGTATGATTTTGATTTTACACTATAAAAAAAACTAACCCTCTTCTTTGCTCAATCATTGTAACGGCAACCCTCTTTCTCTCCAAGTAAATTCATTCTCTCCGCCGCATTCCCTTTATACCGGCGGCAAAACGGCACATGAAAGCTGCACTGCGGCGGTTCCCTCTCACCATGAGTAGCGTTTTTTAAGTGCCCAACCAACAAGGGATTTAGCTGATTCGGCCGCGAACCTCCTGTACCTGTTGACGCGGGGCGATTTTGGCCAGTTCCGCCAATTCCTCGGCCAGCAGATCGAGCATGTCGTCCGCCGACACAATGCCGACCAGTCTTCCCTCACCATCGACCACTGGAATCCGGCGGATGCCGTGGGTCCGCATGAGCCGGATGGTGGCAATCACCCCCTCGCTTTGCGCAACGCTTACCAGCTGCGCACACATGATGTTCTCCACGGTGCAGCTCTCAGGCGGGAAAACCTTGGCGACGATCTCGGTGACAATGTCACGGTCCGTGACAATGCCAACCGGCACCCGCTTGCCGTCGATTTCATCGACAACCACAAGGTCGCCGACATGATAGCGGCGCATCAGTTGTGCTGCCTCGATGACAGTGGTCGCTCTGGTGGCAAATACGACTTCCCGGTTGCACAATTCTCCAATAGGCATGGCGTCTCCTCTCGCTAGATTAGGTTTTTTGTACGCTGTTCAGGTGCATGAGGCCCAGCTACCCCGGTAAAAAAACGAAATGAAGAAGCAACTCTTCGGCTTTCGTTTTGACAGGTTGGCACCCTGCACGCTCCATGCTGGTGCTCTTTAATTATAAAAAATTAGGTGGATGGACGGAGAAAAGCAATGAGGAGAAAATGCAGAGAAAATGGATAAGGGAAATATCAAGCGGCATTGGATGTGCTGGCATCAATGCCTGTCCCGCCGATATATTGCTTTCTGGGATAAGGGGGCCGGCAGGGATTGCCGGGAATTGGTTATTTATACATGCAACTCAATGGTGGGCCAGCAACAAAAGCCAGCCCACCCTCCGCGGCTGCTTATTTAAGCTTGATAAGATTTTTCACCCTTTTGACGCCATGCACCTTAGCGGCTATCTGCTCAGCTTTGTTTCGCTGCCTTGTCGTATCGACCGCACCGGTCAGCACAACCTCGCCCTGAAACGTCTCCACGGAAACCGCCAATCCGCTGACATCCTTATCGGCTAGCAACTCGGCTTTCACCTGGGTGGTTATGGAGGCATCATCAACCACCTGTCCCGTGGTTCTTCCTGCCGGGGTGGTGCAGGATACCGTTAGAGAGAGCAATACCGCGCACACGATGGAAAGAAAAAGACCAAACGATTTTCGTGCCATGTTGTTCCTCCTTTGCTTTGCACTTCGGTATTAGAACGCAGCCAGCGTAAACGCCCTCAGGGCTCTTTCCGGCAGGCTACACTTTCGCTCTTTAGTAATACGTAAAAAATATTGCTCCTGCAGAGCAATAAGTCAACCACCAACGAGGCGACTAATGCCAAATTTTTACAGAACAATTTGGGTGAATACAAGCATGAAATACTGCGGCTGCCCGCTCCGCCGGGACATTGCTTTTTTGAAGCTAGAGGATGCTCAAGAACCTTGGGAATGCGTCCCCTTTACTCCAACTCTTTCTGTTCGCCGCCGAGAAGGTTCAGCACCTTGTCCACCCGGAAGCGGACCAGGAATTTCTTTTCCTGCTCCCCTTCGTCCGGGCGTTTCGGCCGCCGGCTCATAGAGCGGATCAATTCCTGATCGCTGCTTTCGTCGACAAAGGTCAGATAGAGACGCAGTCCCTGATAGGTGTGCCCATCCTCAATGAACAGATAGTTGGCGTGTTTGTTTTCCAGCAGGTTGGCATGGCTGCGTCGGTCGAGCATGACAAACGTCACCTCATCCTTGCCCTGCACATGCGGCCTGGCGTAGATGGCAGTGTTGACCTCGCCGTTGCGGTCACAGGTTGCCATGACGCCGATCCCTTTCGTTGCCGAGAAATACTGTTCCAGCTTCATATCGCACCGTTTCGTGTGGAATGGTTCTTGACCCCGGCCTGCTCGTTTCCGCCAGGACCACTACAAGAAAGACCGTAATCCGGTGCAATGGAACCCGAGGCGGCATCGCCAAGATTTCGCCACAACCCCGGATTCGTGTCACCGGACTACATCTCGATAATTCAAAGTGGGCGCCCTTTGTGATTCAAAAGAGTACGAGGATGCAGAGAGAAAAGCAATTGAAAGAAACCACAGTGAAAATGGAGACGGAAGATTGCAAGCGAGCAGCATATAGTAGGCGGGCAACAACGTTTGCCTGCCGTTCACGGCTTTCAGGATTGCAGTCTTGGCATTTTTCCCCGCGCCAAGATGACAACAGATCAGCCACAACCCCGGATTCCGCCGAGGCTTCATCCAGGCTACACGCTCCACGCTTTTGTCATTACGAACGGAGGTGAGGAATCTGGAGATTTCTCCCTGCGGTCGAAATGACAGCAAAAAATGAGCAGTTGAGAAAAAAAGAGGCTACCGGCTCCGAAAATGCTCGTCCCGCCGAGGGACTAATTTGTTGGGTGAGGAGTGTCCGGGGACGATGGGGGCCCTTGCCGCTGAGCCGGGCGGCGGGGTACGGAACCGGGTCAAAGGGGCAAACTGTTTGAGCGAAGCGAGTTTTTGCCCCGCCGGTTCCGCGCCCCGGCAATCGGGGCAGTCTCAGCGGCCGGGCTGCCCTTTCTTTTGATTCTTTTCTTTGGGCACGCAAAGAAAAGAATGCCCCGCAGGGAGATCGAGGTGTTGTTCATGCGAAAGGGTGCATAGAATGCACCCTACCCAGCTATTTTTTCTTGCTCGGCTTTTGAGTAAGCGCCGAGCCCGAAGCCGTCTTGCTTGATTTGCTGGACTCTTTCGAGCGAAGAGTTTTTGATGCAGCTGATGCAGCACTTTCTGAAGTTACTTTTTCCGGAGCTTTTCTCTGAGAAAGAGCGGAGCCTGCAGCCGACTTAGCTGCCTTACTTGTGCTCTTGCTTTTGAGAACTTTCGACGCTGCTGTAGCTGCTTTCTTGCTTGTTTCCTCGTTCTGCTTTGCCATTACCAATTACCTCCATATCGTTTCTGAGTTTCTTTCCTATGCTTGGACCAGACGCATCGTTAATCACAAAGAATGCTAAGATTATTAACATGGCAGTGAAGATCGCAGCGCTGGCAAGCCCGCCCGCCAAATTTACACCAAACTGCGGCCAGAATTTCTTGGACTCCCGAATCTCACCAACAATAATGCTTTCCTCAATTTTCTTGCGCTCATCTTCTAAAACTGTATCAACTACTTCTGAAGAGTATACCTGAAGCGCATTTTCTGCAGTTCCTTTTGCCCTGAGAATAACTGATTCCGGTTGTTGTCGGTACCAATTCTTAATTTCTTCGGCAGTAGGAGTTCGCTCGTTGTGTTCTGAATAATGTCGCATCCATTCAATACGCTGTTCTTCGATTACCGCGAACGCAACAAGGCCGTAGAGCCAATTTTGATCTGAATCTTCGACGAGTTCTTTGTAGATGTCTTCCGTGCCAGAGTATTGTTTCATGACTTTTATTGAAAAGAGGTTGCAGTTATACTGCATTTGCTCTAACACAAAAAAGAAAACAAAATCGAATTCCTGTGACTTATAAACGAGCAAAGTACAAAGTATATAAACAGGCTAAAAACTGGCCGGTTTACTGAAACCATAGTCACTCTCGACGATTGCGACGTGACCACAATTTTTGCATTTCGCTGAGACCACATCTGGCTCTTCTTTGCCACCACCAGTGATAACAGCATCAAAATTCCTGATTGAGCCCAGATTATTCCAAGAAGATCCGTTCCATCCAGATCCTTTATCTGATGCTGACGAGATTTCTGAAACTCCACAGTTCTTGCATGTAAGTTTTACCCACAACTTATCTATCGTTCCCATTTCCCTGCTCCATTAACGCAAAATTGTTACTTTAGCCGGACATGTGTTAGATAGGAAAACCATCAAGAACACTTAGAATACCCACAATCCCGACACACCTCACACCCCTCCTCAAACACCAACTTGCCATGACACTCCGGGCAAATCGAGGCAAACCCATGCTGGGTCGCGGCCATGAACGATTTCAACAATTTGCCCAACTGGGCCGGCAAATCCAACATGTGACCACTAGAGCGATCCAACTGCTTGATAATCTCATCCATGGGAATCTGGTAGCGCAGAGCCAGCGACACCAGCCGGCAGGTGGTGGTCCACATCGTTGACTTATCCTTCAGATCCACCCGGTTATCAAAGGGGAACTTGGCAAAGACCTCCATCGGTTTTTCGCCCTCGTCAAAGCAGACGATGAGATAGATGGTTTCGCCGTTGATATCCTTGAGCCGGTAGCGCTTGGCGCTGAGCACATCGGGCAGGGTCGACTTCTGGAACAGGCCATCGCCGGACACGGTCGCGGTCTTGTCGGGGCTTGCGGCCATGGTGTTGAGCACCTGATGGTCGCGGGAACCGTCGCGATAGACGGTCAAGCCCTTGCAGCCCAGCTCGAAACCCAGCAGGTAGGAGGTGCGTACATCCTCCTGGGTGGCCGAGGACGGCAGGTTGATGGTCTTGCTGATCGAGGAATCGACCCCGTTCTGCTGAAGGATGCCCTGCATGCGGATATGCTGTTCCGGGCTGATGTCCTGGGCGGTGCGGAAGATTTCCTGCCACCGTTTGGGAATCTTGGCATGGCCGATGACCGTGCCGCTGGCGGCCACCTTTTCCATCAGCTCGGCCGAGTAGAAGCCTTCGGCCCGGGCCACCCGCTCAAACAACTTGTTGGCCATGAGCAGGCGGTCGCCGTCCATGACGTTCTTGATCATGACGATGGAGAAATAAGGCTCGCAGCCCGAGGCGCAGTCGGCGATCATCGACACCGTGCCGGTGGGCTGGATCGAGGTCAGGGCAGCGTTGCGCCGGGCCGGATAGGTGTTGATCTTTTCGTCATAAGCCGGGAACGGCCCCTTCATCGCAGCAAGCTCAATCGAAGCGGCTTCGGCCTCTTTGCGGATGAAGGCCATGGCTTCGGCCGCGGCCCGCCGCCCCTCCTCGCTACCGTAGGGCAGTTCCAGCTGGATGAGCATATCGTGCAGACCCATGATCCCCAGACCGACCTTACGGGTCTTCTGGGTCATGGCGGCAATCTCGGGGATGGGAAAGCGGTTGCAGTCGATGACGTTGTCGAGAAAGCGGACCGCGAGCCGGGCTGTGGCCCCCAGCCGCTCCCAGTCGACCTCGCCGTCCTTGACGTACTGGCCGAGGTTGATCGAGCCGAGGTTGCAGGACTCGTAGGGCAGGAGCCACTGCTCACCGCAGGGGTTGGTGGCCTCGAACTTGCCCAGCTGCGGGGTGGCGTTGTCGCGGTTGGCGGCGTCGATGAACAACACGCCGGGCTCGCCGTTGTGCCAGGCGAGGTCGATGATCTTGTCGAAGACCTCGCGGGCGCGCAACGACTGGATCACCTGGCCGTTGGAGGGGTCGATCAGGTCGTACTCAAGATCGTTTTTGACCGCATCCATAAACAGATCGGTGATTGCGACACTGAAATTGAAGTTGGTGTAGCGGGTCTGATCCTGCTTGGCGACGATGAACTCCATGATATCGGGATGATCGACCCGGAGTACGCCCATGTTGGCGCCCCGGCGCTTGCCGCCCTGCTTGATGGTTTCGGTGGCGGCGTCGAACACGGCGGCAAAGCTCAGGGGACCGGAGGCCACGCCCTGGGTCGACTGGACCGCCGAGTTTTTCGGCCGCAGGCGGGAAAAGGAATAGCCGGTTCCGCCGCCGGTCTTGTGGACCAGAGCGCCGTTGCGGATGGAGGTGAAGATGCCGTCCATCGAGTCTTCCACCGGCAGCACAAAGCAGGCCGACAACTGGCCGAGATCGGTGCCGGCGTTCATCAGGCAGGGGGAATTGGGGAGGAAATCGAGATAGTAGATCATGTTGAAGAAGCGGTCAGCCAGCTCTCCGTAATCAGGCAGATCGCGATCGACCAGCGCCACGGCGTTGCTGACCCGGCGGCAGAGCGTTTCCCAGTTTTCGAGCGGCTTTCCCTCCGCGTCCTTCAGGTAGTAGCGCCGCTCAAGGACGGTTTCCGCGGTTTCGGTCAGCTGCTGTTTGGGTATGCTTCTGGTCATGGTAGCCTCTTCTGCTGAATTCATCTCGTCTTCTTCTCTCCGCGTTGGATGCGCGACGCCGGAAACCACCGCCTCCCTCCCCGCAATCGCTTGCGGCGCCGCCCTTTTGGGCTGGGCGGCGAGGGTGGAAGCTCTGAGGTCCCCACATCGTCGACGGGCACATTATCACAACATATAGAGAGCATCAAGGATAAATCATGCAACATGTAGTGTTTTTCAAAATATCACGTTTTCAATGAGTTCAGGCGAAAAGGGCGAAAAATACCCCGGCCAGGCAAGAGAAAACTACCCCGCGTTCCGCCTCCGGCTCTTCCCGAGAACCACTATTGAGAGTAGCCGCCTGATACACAGGCAAGATAACACCGTCGGCACCGGTAAGGTCGCGATCTTCTTGCCGCTTGCGCATTCGCGCCGCTGCAATTATAGTGATGGACGATTTTCTTCAGATACACCAACTCTTCTTGATAGTTCAGGAAGATAAAAATAAACGCGTCTATTTCTTGACCAGTCCGCCCGGTTGCTCCAGACGAACACCATTCCACACTCAAAGGAACGATCCTCCATGCTGAAAAAAACCATTCTTTGCGCCGCCCTGCTCCTGCCGCTCACCGTCCAGGCCCAGGACCTGAAAAAAAACAACACCGCGGGCGACCTCAACTGGTCGGTGCAGGCATCCTGGCATATCCCGGCCAAACCCCTGGATATCGCCCAATCGCTCGACAATAAAAAAGTGTTTATCCTTGGCGCCGATGCCAAGGTCTATATATTTACTCCAGACGGCAAACAACTGGGCGCACTGCCGGTCGACCCCAGCGTCAATGCCATCGACATCGCCGCCCGAGGCGAGATGCTTTACCTGGTGAACAATAAAACCAACACCTACACAGCCATCGACGTTAGTTTCAACCAGAAGATCGACATCACTGGTGCGCCGGTACGGGGCAAGGTTGACGCGCCGGTGACCCTGGTGGTGTTCTCCGATTTTGAATGTCCCTGGTGCGGCAAGCTCGAACCGGTGATCGCCGAATTGCTGGCCCAAAACCAAGACAAGCTGCGCATCATCTTCAAACACCTGCCGCTGCCCATGCACCAGCAGGCCGAACCGGCCGCAATCGCCGCGATCGCCGCCCAGCGGCAGGGGAAATTCTGGGAGATGCATGACGCTCTTTTCCAGACCACTGCCTGGACGCCCAACACTATCGACGAGACCGCCCTGCGGATCGGACTCAACATGGAAAAATTTCGCGCCGACCTGGCCAGCCAGGAGACCCAGGCACAACTGGCCAAGGATAAAACGGATGCCCAGGCTGCCGATGTGACGTCAACGCCTTCGATGTTCATCAACGGCCGGCCGGTTCGGGACCGTTCCTTGCCCAATCTGCAAAAGATGGTCGCCGAGGCCGCAGCCGCCGGCGGGGCCAAGTAAGTTGAAACCCTCTGCCGCCCTTAACGTCGAGACCTCGCGAGATCTTGATTTTGCCGATAACGGGGTCGCCCAGCAATTATTTGGCGAACTTAATCGTAATCTGCACACCATTGAACTGGCCACCGGAGTCACGATCAATGCCCGCGGCAACGGCCTGCGGATCAATGGCCGGGCGCATGCGGTGGAACTGGCCGCCTCCACCCTGCAGCAGATGTACGGGCTACTGCTCAAGGGTTATCCGGTGTTCAGCCAGGACATCGCCTTCGGGGTCAAGATCCTCGAATCCTCTCCCCAGGCCCGGCTGGAGGAGATCTTCCTCGACAAGGTTTGCATCACCTCGCGCAAGCGGGTGATCTCCCCCAAATCGGTCAACCAGAAGCTCTACATCGAGGCGATCCGGGAAAACGACATTGTCTTCGGCATCGGCCCGGCCGGCACCGGCAAGACCTACCTGGCCGTGGCCATGGCGGTTTCAGCCCTGGCGCGGGAACAGGTCGCCAAGATCATCCTCACCCGGCCGGCGGTGGAGGCCGGCGAAAAACTGGGCTTTCTCCCCGGCGACATGGCCCAGAAGGTCGACCCGTATTTGCGACCGTTGACCGACGCCATCAACGAGATGATGGGCCAGGAAAAGACCGCGGAGCTGACCGAACGCGGGGTGATCGAGGTGGCGCCGCTGGCCTTCATGCGCGGCCGCACCCTTAACAACGCCTTCATCATCTTGGACGAGGCCCAAAACACCACCCGCGAGCAGATGAAGATGTTTCTCACCCGCATTGGTTTTGACTCCCAGGCGGTGATCACCGGCGACGTCACCCAGATCGACCTGCCGGGGACGCAAAAATCCGGGCTCATCCAGGCCGAAAAGATCCTCACCGGCATCAAAGGCATTGCCTTCCGCCATTTCTCCAAGGCCGACGTGGTCCGTCATCCCTTGGTCCAGGAAATCATCCAGGCCTACGAACAGCAGGACGAGGCCCGGCGCGATCCGGCTGCAAAAGAGGCCTGAGCATGCCGGTTCACTTCAGCTTCAGCCACGGTATTGACCACCAACCGCTCAACCGCAGGCTCCTGCAGCAGCGCTGCGACGCCCTGCTTCACCTGCTGAAGCTTGAGGCTGCCGAGGTTAGCGTCGTCTTCATGGGCGACACGGAGATGGCGGCCTATAACGAACAGTACCGCAAGAAACGGGGGGCGACCAACGTCCTTTCCTTTCCGGCTACCGGGGGGGATGATGGTTTTCCCCCAGCGGAGACGGAGCTGGGCGACATCCTCGTTTCAGTCGATACCGCACGGCGTGAGGCGGGCCAGCAGGGTCACAGCCTGCATCAGCGGTTGACCGAACTGATCATCCACGGGATGCTCCATCTCATCGGCTATGACCACGAGCGCTCGGAGACCGAGGCCCTGCGGATGTGGGATTATGAAAAAGAGTTGTTCCAGCAGATTCAGACAACAAGGAGTGTTGCCATGCCCTATCTCGCCATCAATGTTGACCATGTGGCTACCGTCCGCCAGGCGCGCGGCGGCGTTGAACCGGACCCGGTGCTGGCGGCCTCGCTGTGCGAGTTGGCCGGGGCCGATGGCATTGTCGTCCATCTCCGCGAGGACCGGCGGCATATTCAGGACCGGGACGTGCGGTTGTTGCGGCAGACGGTCAAAACTAAGCTCAATTTGGAAATGGCAATTACTCCCGAGATTGTCGATATCGCCTTGGAAATCGTGCCGGACATGGTGACCCTGGTGCCGGAAAAGCGCAAGGAACTGACCACCGAAGGCGGGCTGGATGTGCTGGCCAATGCCAAAAAAGTGGAGAAGACGATTACCAAAATGCGTAAGGCGGGGATTCCGGTGTCGCTCTTTGTCGACCCAGACGCCGCCCAGGTGCAGGCAGCGCTTGATGCGGGGGCGACTTTTGTGGAACTGCACACCGGCAGCTATTGCGAAGCCCGGACCTTTGAGGAGCAGGAGCAGCAGTTCCATTTGATCGAGCAGACGGCGGAACTGGCGTATGAATCGGGGCTGCGGGTCAATGCCGGCCATGGCCTGGATTACCGCAACGCCCACCCCATTGCCGCCCTACCCTTCATTGAGGAACTGAGCATCGGCCACGCGGTGATCAGCCGGGCGGTGCTGGTTGGCCTGGATCAGGCGGTCAGGGAGATGCTGAACATCATCAGATCGATCTGAGGCAGGAAAACAGCGAGGACGGCCTCACATCTCCTTGCCAAGGCCGATGATATGATCGCTGGCGCCGAGCACGATGAGGATGTCGCCGGCCATGATGACGGAATCGGGTTTGGGATTGAACAGCATGGTACCGTCCTCGCGCTTGATCGCCACCACAATGACGTCGTATTTCTTGCGAATCTCGGACTCGATCAGGTTTTTGCCATTGAGATGTGAGGTCGCGCTGACCTGCAACTCCTCCATCATCAAATCAAGTTCGCCTGCCCGCATGGTCAGGTCGATAAAATCGGTAACCGTGGGCCGGACAATGAGATGGGCCATGCGACGGGCGCCGATCGAATAGGGCGAGATCACCTTGGTGGCCCCCGCTCGTTTGAGTTTGGTCTGCACCCCTGGTCCACCGCTGGAGCGGGCCATGATGAAGAGGTTAGGGTTCAGGCCCCTGGCGGTCAGGGTGATATAGAGATTGTCGGCGTCGGAGGCGACCACCGACACCAGCCCCTTGGCGCGTTCAATGCCGGCGGTTTGCAAAACCTCGTCGGCGGAGGCATCGCCTTGCAGTCGCATATATTGCAATTCTTCCAGCGACTTGAGTTCATCCTCGTCCTTTTCAATGACCAGAAAAGGTCGGTGATGCTCCTTGAGAATCTTGCAGATCTCCTTGCCGATCCGGCCAAATCCACAGACGATGTAATGATCGCGTAACCGACTGATCTCTTTGTTCATCTTTCTCCTCTTGTACAAACCACGCAACTCGCCCTCGATCATGGTTTCCGTGATCTTGGTGAAGGTGTAAAAAACAAAACTGACGCTGGTGATCACCAGAAAGACGGTAAAAATCCGGCCGGAAGGGTGAATGGGTACAAAATCTCCATATCCCACCGTAAACACGGTGATGATGGTCAGGTAAAGCCCCATCCAGAATCCCATGTTCTCGAAGTACATGTATCCGAAGGTTCCGCAAAGGACCAGCAGGAGAAATGTCACTGCTATGATAATGATTTTTCGCATGCGCTCAGGTCGGTATCAGGGAAGAGGCCTTAATCGGAATCGCGCCACCATAGCACATCCGTCCCACGGAATCCACTGTTAACCTGCCGTAACTTCAATGGCTTTACCCAATTGCCGTTTGACAAAGCAAAAGGGGAAGTGTATAAAAGTCCATCTTGCCCGGATGGCGGAACTGGTAGACGCAAGGGACTTAAAATACTTTTTGATCAGTGGTATTTCAGTGGGTTGCGTTCCGCAGTAGAAGAATCGTAGAGATATTTACCCAAGCTGATGGTTTTCCCATCGGCTTTTTTTTTAACAGGTCCACAGCATTCGCGGATGTGGTAAATGATTCACAATCAACTATACAGAAATGGAAAGGAGTGGTGAAGAAACCGAATGGTTTCAGTAACGGTGAGCTCACCGGACTGGCGCTGTTTACTGGGTCAGAGTGAAGCTATTCATTATGAACAATTGTTTTAAAATCAGGCAAACAATCATGATATTTAAATTGAAGCTCAGGAATGATATTAGTTTGACCTCTTTGTGTTGAGAGAATCACCAATAGCATCCCAGTCATAACTAGCAATCCATTCGATACTTTTAATAATTGAACTAGAAAAGGAATTGGATAACCAATACTGTGTCGATTCAACGCATGAATTCCACCATGAATAAAAGAGCTGAGGGGCTTCCATGAATATTCTTTGAATTCTTGAAGTTGATCAAGTGCTACTTTTGGAGCTTTTCCTTGTAATTGTTTTAACATTTCACTGAGCATCGGTAACTTTTCTGCTCTTTTGGAACTATCTTGAGTTAAATCATCCATTATTTTTGCCACATCAATGTCTGATGCAGAAAAAAGTAGCCACATTGCTCGCACGAAAGATTCATATTGAAGCCTTATAAGACCTAAAGATGAAGTGCAATTTCCAGACGCAATAAGAATTTTAACACTTTCTGCATGCTCAAAAGAAACACTACACATAATGTTGCTAGATTTTGTGCGTTGAGAATTATCGAAAGGTTTGAATTGAAAGATTTTGAGCAAATCATTTTCTAATTCTGCCGAACGTTGAAGTAATTTGTTAATAATGAATCTCCATCAAGCTGAATCAATTCAAAAAGCCTCAGTTTTCTGCACTTGGCAGGCAACTAGCTTTTAAAATTTGCGGCCTTCGACGTGACAGGCCGGTATATATATGTAAATCATTTTTGTTTTCAATATATTAACCATTGATTGAGAATTCAAATAATACAATTTCAATCTAGAAAGCCCCCAGTCAGGCCGCCTTCAACGTGGAGTTCTGCGGGAGCCGCGCTGTTTGCAGCTTCCGCAGGAACGATTGGTTATGTGTTTTATATTGATTTAATCCTATTATTTTGACTTCCTGGCAGTTTGGTTGGCTTTTGGCCATTAATATAAATCTGCATAACGTAAATATTTACAAATTTTCTCTTTGAATTTTCCTCTGATATATCAGAAGCTATCAATAAACCATCATCGCGATATATTGGTTTATCTCCAAATAATGTTATCCAATATAAAGCTTCTGCAAGAGTTTTAAAATGTTGTTGTCCTTCTTCTACAACCATATGAACCACTCCTTCATGGGGTGGTTTCACATGAGGATGATAAAGTCCGAGGCTACCATTCCACCTTTCTGCTCTGGGGAGAAGCTCAACTTTTATTGATTTTCCATTCCATGTATAATTTCTAGTTTTCTCATCAAGCGATGATATTTCAATATTGGTCCAATCCGCCTGCACAATAACTTTGTCTCCAGGAGCAAAAACAATTTCGTTAAAAATTGTATCCTTAGAAGATTGAGATCCCGCACAACCATAAAGAAATACAAGGAGTATCGGTAATATTTGTAAAAGTGTTTTTTTTATGCCGGTCATTTTTTTATCACATAACGAGAACATCTGCAGCTTGTCCGCAGAATGTTTTTGTTGGAATTAAGTAAGCTGTCCCCAGAATTCGTTTCCATTGTAAATTATATTTTGCTGTATATTTATATTTTTGTAAAAAAATTAACAAACAACGCATTTGAAATTATACCAGTAACAATACTTATGCCCATAGATATAAAAAATAGAATCCAATCTCTTTTAATTTTTATAATAGATTCATCGTAATATTCTTTTGATTTTTTTGATAAAATTACATGACTCGATGGTTTATTATCAGCTTTATGCTCAACAATAAATGAGATTATAATTGATGCTATCAAAGAAATGACAATAAAAGATCCAGAATAAAATGAAAATTTAGTCCATATTCCATTTGTTGTAATATCAACAAGAAAGTCAATTTTTTGAATTAAAATATCACCACTTGATATATTTTGATTAGATATTTTTTGTATATCATGCAAATATGTTTCTGTGAATTTTTTCATAGTAATCAGTGCTGTTGCAATAGATGAAACGAAAAACAATGCTCCAGTTGACGCACCAATTTTTCCACTATTTTTTGAAATGAAATTTTTCTGCTTGTCCTCAGGAGATAGCAAAGTTTTTACATGTCCAGTGAGAAGTGATTCCATATCCACTCCCCATGTTCTTTCCGTGTGATTAATCTGAAACATTATATGCCCAGGGCCATACCATGCCTTTCTTCTTCTTATAACTATACCATCTTCTGTTATTATTTCTCCAACGCCCCTGTCCGTGTTAAACCTTAATTCAATATTCTGCTTTTCAGGAACGCGCTTTTGTTGGAATTTAATCAAATATATCCAGTTTAAGAATACACCTTCAGATTTTACAGATCGTATCTCTTTGTAATGTATAAAATCTTCTAAAGAATTTAATGTAATAGATGAGTCATCGTCGTAAATAATTTTAACAGTAAATTGTATCAAAGAAGATTCATTTTGCTGATTTATTCTTTGATCTACTAAATGAAAAATATTTTCGATTGTATCAGAATCTACAACAAATGTTCCTTTTGTAAAAATTTTGTCTATTGTTTGAGGTTTCCCAAGCAAATTTTTTATAAATTCTTTAAAATCATCAGGACTACATGGCAATGTTACCGAACAATCTGTAATTCCATTTCTTGACAATTTATCCATGACAATTATCCTATCTGAAAAATTTCAAAATACTAACACGTCATCCACCCTTTCATTCATCTTTTCCCGGCTAGAGCCGGGCTATCTACTTGGTCTAGCAAAACGAAAAACGGGGTAAGCGTACCCTCTAAGTGAGCGGCCCGGTTTTCGTCCCTTGTGTGGAAACACGACGCTTCACCTAACTTTTTGCTTTAATGCCATTCAATTTTTGGGTCGGTGTATTGTTTGTCTTTCGGGAGCCCCACATTCGAAAACACACGCTGCCCTCTTTCGTTTGTCCAGCTATAAATGGCACTTCGATATTTTGTTGGTTCTTTGGGTTTAATATTTTGATATTCACTTGAACCTACGGTCTGCCGTGGTTCCATGGAAGCGTATTGAGAAGGATTTTGCTGAACTTGTTGCGGAGGGGGTGTTTGTTGTTTTTGTTTTGTCTTATTTTGCAGTTCGATATTATTTTTTACAATTCCAGAAAACATTTTAGAACTTTGCTTAGATATTTCGTCTATCATCGAGAACAATATCAAAATAAATACTAGTGGATATATAATTTTATAAGCATATTTTTTGAATGTTTTTTCAATATCGAAACCTTCATGTCCTTTGTCGATAATGATGCTGTTAACATGCTGGATATGTTTCAACTTATTTGCAAAAGTATTTTCTAATTTGTTTCTATTTATAATTATTGAATAATTTCTTAATTTTTCTTCACTTATAATTTGATCTTGAAATGATTTTATAAATGGCAATAAGCCACTTAGTTTTACGACGCCTTTTTGAACATCCGTTTTAAACTCACAATTTCCAGCAAATACTACCGTATTAAATATTTTCTTTTCTTCTATACCAAGTAGTTTTTCTAGTACTTTTAAATGCTTGTAATTTTGTCTTGTCGGATTCTGGAACTTAAAATTTTTCTTAAATACTATTTGTGTCCAAAATGGTCCAGTATTCGCAAAAATCCAGTTGCTTATATTTTTTGTCTCAATCACGAATATGCCATATTTCGAAAGAACAATATGGTCAATTTGAGTTGTTCCGTCTTCTGTTGGCAGTAGAACATCCTTGAATAATGTGTAATATTTTTTGTCCAGCCTGTTTTCAATGAGCGTGTTTACCCGATATTCACCGATAACTCCCTTGAGCCATGCGGATTTGAGCAGAACGCTAATAATTGCCACGATAGCTAATAAAAAGAATCCGCTTATCATATTTCTCTATGTGCTAAATTTGGAATTCCTTTTCTGAATCTGCCTTGTGTTTGCAAAGCCTTCAGGGAATTTATAGGTATATTTACCTATAACTAATTGTATTTTTTATTTTTATACAATTATGCTACCTTTTTAATCGGGTCACCAGTCTTAAGCGCGCCCTTTCCTTCCTTTTCTTCCTTCTGTTCTATAAATTCTGGAAAAGCTTTTTCAAATTGAACCTCAAACCAGTTTTGATTTCTCACGTCTTCAGTTAACAATTTGTTAATCCAGCCAAACGCCTCTTCAAGATATTGATTTCCCTTTTTTGATGCTTTCTTTTCATCGTAACCATGAGATTTAAATAAAAAATTCAAATCTTTATCTTTTTCGATCGCCCAGCAAAGTATATCGTTAACGACTGTTCCTTTTTTCTTTTTTGCAGAAAAATTTTGAGCTGAAATCCCAATTAAATTAGCAACTTCCTTGTCATCGCTTAGCGAGTACTCCAGTTTTATCTTTTCTATTAATTCGCCGATCAACTTTTCGTTTATTATTTTGCTTGACATGATCAATTGATTGTTTATTATAGAATCAACATTTAATTAATTTTGGCTAAACAAGCAAGCTATCCCACGTTGAACTCAATGCTATGGAACCAACCGACTTCTTCAGCCCCAACGAACTGACCTGCCCTAAGTGTCATCGTGCTCTTGAAGTGTCCGTTATTGAGGAGTCCGGCGAACTCAAACAATACCTTCAGTGTTGGCACTGCTTTCAAAGCGTTCCGTCTCACACCATGCGCATACCACTTCGCAAATATCTCAATGGAAACGCAGCCCACGCGCTAGTTTATCATACGTGAAAACAATCTATTAATCCAAACCAAAGGTGACTTATGAGCGACCAAAAGAACGAAACTCCAATCCACGGCCTTCTCCTGATCGGTAAAGTCAACGCCAAGTCCATGCGCCAATACAAAAACGGCGACGAACATTTCTTTCTCTCTATCGCTGCCCCAGGCTGTGAAGTCATGTTCCGGGTTGAAGTCAAACCCCAGGATTGGGGTACCTACCAGGAAGGCTCCATTTTCAAATCGAAGGTTAACTTCAACGTCTTCAATAACCAAGTCACCTTTCAACCGGCTGCTTGATCCCATGAAAACACCCCTGATCGCCATAGCCTGCTTCTTTGCCCTCTGCGGCATCGCCTCGGCTGCTCCTGGGGAAGTAATCGGTCAAACAACCGTGTTTCACCTGGAACCGTCCGCCGTCCTGATTGCCAACGATCCAGGGGAAGCGGCAGGCGTCCAGGCGTTCAACTACTTCTTCTGCCTTGAAGTCTTCGTTGCGCTCCTGGCCGTCTGGCTGCGCATGTTTATCGGCATTTTCAAACGCGAGGTACTCTAATGCTTTCAGGTCTTTCTCTTCCAATTGCTGATGTTCTTGCCGCTGCTGCCATTATTGTTGCTGGTTATGGCGCTATTTAGGCAGTTTCTAGATTGATAGATCTATTCAAATGCGAATTCTACGGTGAAGATGTAAGCGATGAAGAATATGAAGCAATGAAAAATGGCACATGGAGAGAATCAGATTGGGAATAACAGTAAATCTTATCTTTCCTCAAACGCGAGGTACTCTAATGGACCCCGGAACTCTAATTGAGCTGTACGCCCTAGCCGGAATCGTTGCCGGCGCTTTGATCGGCTGGGCTTTTATAGCATAACAGCCCGCAATTTTGCGGAAACACAAAAACTTTTTCTGGAGGAATAACCATGCTGACAGGTATCACCCTTGACACCACTACCGTATTGGCCGGAGCCGCTCTCGTTGTCGCCGCTTATGGCGCTCTGTGGGCAATCAACAAAGTAATCGCTATCTTCAAGAAGTAAGCGATTTGCGAACCTGGGCAGGGAATCACATTCCTTGCCCATTCTCATTTTTCATACTCCGGTGAGCCCATGCGAAACATAAATTTATTTTTCATTACCGTTATCTTGTGCTCGCTTTTGCTCTTTTTCTTTACTCGCCGGGCTTATCCTGCCTACCTCCCCTCATCCCTTGCTGTAATAGCTGAAACATCCCTCGGTCCCGCAATAGTCCAGGAAAACGCCGTTGATCGCATCATGAGGATGGTCGATCCTCCGAAGACACCTACCCCTGTCCCTTTGATTGTTCCTACTTCTTCTACCGCTGCCTTATCCGGTTTGGTTATGGGTGCTGGTGCCATCGCTGGTGTTGGTTTTTATGCCAGGACTGGCCGCGATCCTGTTTATGCTGCTGCATCTGCCATTGCATCTGCCGCAGATGCTGTTTTTGTTCCAGCCTATCAGGCCTTTGCTGCAAACTTCGTTAGCCCTGAAAGTTTTCCTGCTTCGGTCACTCAACATATTGGGAAACCTGCATCGGTGGGCATTACAGTTGATAATCTTGTTTCTTCTGTTGAATCTTCTCCATCTTCATATCCCGCTCTTTCATCCCTCATTTCCAGCACACGCGCTGAGCCTACCATGAATTGGTCTGATCTCAGTTCAACGACTTCATTTGATACATCTCGCGGCCCCTATCGTCCACTTGATACATGGGTTGGTAGTTGGGGGGTTCAGATGCTTGAATACATGAGTACCTTTCAAAATTGGACGAATATCGAGCAACTTACTTCCGATGATACATACTTTTATTTCTTTCGATATGTTTCAGTTACCAGCTCGGAACTTTGGCGAGTAAAAAGGGCTCAGGTTTCCCCGACTGATTCTCGCCACTACTGCAATAAGATCTATGTTGTCTCTACTGTTACCTCTAATCCTCTTGTCGAAAATCCAGGTTCTATCAATCATGAAGCTCTTAAAGACGCTCTCTCCAATCCGAATCCCGAACAATCTGGCGAGATAAAAGAAGTTGTTGGGCAGACACCCCCGGAGTCTCAACTCGTTTCAGGAGAAGAGGCACCAACTTCAATACCAAACAATGGCCAGGAAATAATTAATAATTCTGAAGTTAATCAATTTTTTAATTCAAACGTTTCTAATGTTGCCAACACTACTGTAAATAATATCTCTTCATCAACTACATCGAATGAAATAGCCAAGTATGAAGCTGCTCAAAAGTCGGCTGAATCTACAGCGAAGCCTGACTTTCCCACTTCCATAAATGCAGTAGGTGACGCAGCTTTGCCACCTACCAATGATTATGACTCAGAAGTTGAACAACCAGATGAATTAGATTTTGTCGATAAAGTTCATTCATATATTAATTCTGGCCTTCCCGTTATCTCTTCAATCCGTGCATCTCATCTGACCGCTTCGGGCTCTCCCCGCATGTCAACCACTATATGGGGAAACGCGGTGGATATTGATTTCAGCGGTCAACAAACAGTTCTTCGCGCTGCCGGTGCAGTGCTTGTCACAATCAGCCTGATTCTTTCTTACTTAATCATAGTGAGGTCATGATATGCCGCTTTTTTTTAGTACCATTCTCGGCTGGTTCTCCTCCCTCGCTGGCCGATATCTGGTTGACGCTGGTCTCCGGTTTGTTGCTACTAAAGCCCTGGTCTACACTTTCCTTGTGACCACGTTCCCTATCGTCATCAAGAATCTGCTCTGCTGGCTGGTGGATGCATTGAACGAGATTGTCCAAAGCTCCATCGAACCGGGCTCGGTTTCCTCCTTCACGCATCAACTGACCGGCCTTGCTGGATGGCTCGGTGATCAACTTATGCTTCCCACCTGCGTTTCGGTTCTTCTTTCCGCGATCGCCATTCGGTTTGTTCTCAACTTCATTCCGCTTGTGGGCTGATTATGGCAATCCGGATCATCGAAGGCGTTCCCGGTTCAGGTAAGAGCTATTACGCGGTCAAGCACCTTGCTGACCAATACTTTGAAAAACAACAGGATGGCAGATATGAACTTATCCGACCGGTTACGATTATCACTAATATCGATTCATTCCAGCCTGAGCACCTTAACCTCAAAGTTTTGGTCAAGAATGCAGGCGGAGTTAAAGACTTTTTCGCGGAACTTTACCAAAGGCATCTAACCGACTGTATTGGCGGTCAGATTGTCTACATAATCGATGAGGCGCAAAAGTTATTCCGAAAAGGTGCCCGTGACCTGGAAGACGTGTATTCCTACTTCGAATATCACCGCCATTTCGGGCATGACGTTTACCTCATCACCCAAAATTCCAGAAAGCTCCCTCCGGATATCTCTTGCCTGTGTGAATATCTGATCGTTGCTGCCCCTCGTTCCCGTTCGGTCATCGGCGAGTTTAAGTACAAATGGCTCTCAGATGGGGAAATACTTAAACGGGAAGGGTTCCGTCCTGATCCTGGGATTTTCGCCCTCTACAAGTCCATGGACCAAAAAGAAAGCGAGAAAATCAAGAATCCTGTGATGCGAACTGCGGCCCTCACGATCCTTGCGGTCTTTTTTGTGATCGGCTGCGGTATCTATTACTTCAAAGTGAAATGGTTAGGTGCTGGCAATGGCTCAAACGCTTCGTCTGCTGTCCCTTCTCCTCCGTCTGCAACGGCTTCTTCGTCCGCATCTGTTCAAGCTGCTGGCTCGATATCGCCGGTCCAGCCACAGACAAAGAAATACCCCCTAGCTTCCACCTCGGTGTGGATCGGCGATAACGAAGCGGTTTTCCTCTTGCACAAGGGCCGATTCATAGCCCTCGCTAAGTTCCCCTGGCCGGTTGAAAAATCTATGGGCCGTTATTGGGCTGAACTGCCTCTATCAGAAATTGAAACTGACGCAGGGGAGAAGACGGCGGTTCGGCGCAACGATAGCGCCAGCGGATCGGCGCACGAAACGCCGGGTTCTGCCCCGCCTCGCGTTTAATGGTGATCATAATGAAAGTCAAAGCCACCTTCCCCAAGAAAGCAGCGAAGAAGAAACCGGCCAAGAAGGAATTGTCACCGTACTACGGCAAACAACACCTTCTTCCAATCATCGAGCAGGAGGCAACCGAACGGGTTGATTCTGACCTTCCACCTTTTTCTCGATAGGGGATCGGGCCATGGCAACCGATTGCATTCTTTGCGCCGACTGTGGACAGAAAGCCCCGATGGACCGTTTATTGTCATCGTTTGGCCTGTGCCATACCTGCGAAACCAAACACCAGCAACGGGTTCTGCCCCGCCTCGCGTCGGATCAGGTGAGAATATGGACAAAGCCAAAATTGAACGGGACGAAGAAATAGCACGGCAATACAAGAATCCTTACTTCCGTACACCGAAGACCTTGCCGCTTCCGCATCCTTCTTCTACCGGTCCGGAGCAAATGTCCTTGTTGGATAAAGAATGCTACTGGAAAGCTATTCTTTCCTCGAATCGAGAATAAAAAAAATCCCTCTTGTCAGACGCCAATCAGACCAAGAGGGATTAACAACAAATCTCAGAAGGAGATTTCCACCATGTTACAAACTTCTGTTCCTTCCAGCAAGAAAACCCGTATACGCCGTCCATCTCCTTCTCCTGCTCCAGAGATGCCGGTTTTTTCCGGCCCCGGCACGGGGCCTCGGTCGCAAGCCGGAATAACATGCGACCGTATAGTAGCCAATAAATTGATACGGGTTCATCGTGGCGTTGATTTCTTGAAAGTGAACTATTGGCTCCAGTGGCATGAATTCAATTTTCTGGAAATCATGGATCACATGAAAAGGATGCTCCAAGATACCGAAGATGAACAGGTCGCCGTCTTCCGCTCCAAGGGCCTTGAATGGAATCTGCAAAGAACCGGCACGTCAAAATTCATATACCGGCTCAAATCCGGAGACGTGACCCTTCTTTTTAATCGTCGTGAACCGAAAGGCAACATCCCTAACTTCCGCCTCGAAATTGGTTCCCTCACCGCCCAAACCTGCCTCTTGCAGACCGTCAACGATATACGGCACTGGCTCGAACGCCAGGGCGCTGAATTTCAAAAGGAACGAGTTGCCGAGGTCCACCTTGCTGCCGACTTCATCGGCCTGGATTTAAAAACCCTCAATATCGAGGATCAGGATCGATGGATTCAACGGAGCCATTCTTTCGCCCCCTTCTACGAACACCGTAAACTGACCGGCATTTCCATGGGCAAGGGTGACTTCATGCTTCGTATCTATGACAAGGTCACCGAACTCAAAAAATCCGAAAACAAACAGGAAATCTTCAGGGACCTCTGGAAGGTGAAGGACTTCAATGAACACCCGGTGACCCGAGTTGAATACCAGCTTCGCCGCCCTGTCTTGAAAGAATTCAATCACCTCGAATACTGCAACGGGATCGACACCGTCAAACAGCTCTTCTTCGGCCTCCGGGCCGTGTGGAAGTACGCAACCACCGATTGGTCAAGGTTCATGGCCACCATGATCGACCGGGACAACAAACACCAATCCCGCGCCCTCTACTCCGATTTCTGGAATATCGTTCGCGCCGTGGCCTGGACCGGTCTTGATGAACTTCGTCGAGAGAAACCAACCAAACACAAAGACATTGAAGCCCTGAGAAAACAGGCCAGGGGAATCCTGATGTCTGTTGCCGCCTTCTTCGTCTCAAGCTCTGAGGACATTGATCAGATCGTGTCTCACTCCCAGGAGTGTATCGAAAAAGACCTTCGGGAATTTTTCGAGGATCGTTCGAAGTTCATCAAACGGATGAACAAGAAACGGAACGAAATCCTTCTTGATACGGTGCCTTTCTAGGAAGAGAAGCACATGAACAACGTCATTTCTTTATCCGGTGGCAAGGACTCCACCGCCATGTTGCACATGATGCTTGAACGCGGAGAGTCGGTTCATTCTGTCGTTTTTTTCGATACAGGCTGGGAATTTCCAGAGATGCACGAACACATCGACCTTGTTGAGCAAAAAACCGGGATCAAAATCATCAGACTGACCCATCCGCAAGGCTTTGACTATTGGCTTACCAAGCGAGAAGTCAGAACAAGAAAGGATCGCTACGACAATGACTGCAACCTGGTGTGCAAAAAAGGCGATGTTTTCCGGATCGGCAACGGTTGGCCTTCTTCTTCCCGTCGATGGTGTACTCGTGAGAAGGTTAGCTATATCCAGAAGTATCAAAAATCCGTGCCTGCTTGCATCCCGTGCATCGGCTATGCCGCTGACGAAACACACCGCATCAAGCCCGGCCCTCAACGCTATCCGCTCATTGAGTACGGCATCACTGAAAAGCAAGCCATCAAGTATTGTCGAAAACTCGGTTACACTTGGGGCGGGTTATATGATCTGTTTGACAGGGTTTCTTGCTGGTGTTGCCCTCTCCAATCTCTTGATGATCTCCGCACATTGAGGAAGCACCGCCCCGAACTTTGGCAATTGATGCTCAGGATGGACAGAGAAAACCCATCATTTAACCGTGGTTTTTATGGATATGAATCCGTTAACGACCTGGAGCAGCGTTTTTCTAAAGAAGACAAGCTGCGCCCATATTATTCCGGCAAGGTCTGCCGAAAGATGCTGCGCTTTATAAAACCAAGCATTCAGCAGAACATTTTCTATCTATGAAATCTGGAACGATGAAAGTATTTCAGCTTTGTGCCACTGTTTTTTTGAGATGATCCTCTGTACCAGCTTTTTATATGGTTTTGGGGAAAGGGCAGGCTTCATTCTATGTCTCATGCTGTTGCAATGTTTGCAAGCCGCTACAATATTGCTTGCCGCGTTTTTTCCGCCATCACAACGTGCAACAAGATGTTCAGCAGTACATTGTAATTTATCGGCATTTTTGAGCGATATTGAATGTTCGCTCGCAAATTTTTCCGGATTTTCTATCCACATAAATGCGCCGCAGTAATAACAACAGCCATTTTGTTTTTTGAATGCAGAAAGACGATGTTTTTGAATGGGATTAGGCATAAGCAAGCTCCATTAAAAAGAAATTAATAGAAGCCCACTCGCCTAAGACTGGGTCAAGTAGGAACCAGTTCGGTCTGAAACTGGCCGGGAAAGCGCTTCGGGTCTGATATCGCGCTATGTGCCCAATTGATAACCCTGAACCTAATCAGTGTCAATATAGCTTTGCATCGTCTTCAAATTTTTTAGTTTCAATCTTCTCGATTCACGACATTCGTTACATATAGAGGAACCAATGCTAAACCGCGATGATCTTGATCTTTTGGCTGCACGGCTGTTCCATATGCTACGACCGCACCTTGTTAACCATACGCCCAAGTGGATGAGCATGGCCGAGGCATGCGAGTACGCCAGAATGAGTAGAGATACCATGACCAAGCTGATCGACGAAGGGCACGTTTACGCGAAAAAATTGGCTGAGAAAGGTGGGAAGTATATCATTGACCGGGAAACTATCGATTGCTTCCTGAACAATGGAAGGGTGAATTGAAAGTTTGTTCGTTGATCCATGGGCCGCGCTAAGCTGAGGAAGTCTGGCCCATATCTCTGGTTGAACTCACAGACGGGGTATTATTGTGCCGTTTTCATCGATGAGAATGGCCAGTCAAAAAGAAAGAGCCTCAAAACCAAGGACAAGAAAGAGGCCAAACGCCGATTCAACGCGTGGCATCGTGATTGGCTCATCGAATACGGCCAAGTTGGCGATAGTGAGCCAACAATTCTCGTCTCCGATTTTGTTAAGGAGTGGATCGCACACATATCCACCAGGCACCCTGAAAGCACCACCATCCAGTACCGGGCAACAGCAAAAAAATTTTCCGAAAATTTTGGTCGAATCAAAGTCAATGAAATCAATGTCCGCACCATAGAGCAATTCATTGACAACTTGCTGGCCGCTGACCTGACTACCACAACAGCCAACAAGCATCGACGTCACTTGCGGGTCATGCTCAATGATGCCGAAACTTGGGGTTATCTACCGCGTCGGCCAAAACTCCCTAAGCCTCTGCTGGAGAAAGAGCGCCTCAAATATTTTACCGAAGATCAGCTAAATTCTATCTTTGCGGCAATCGTAGACAAAACCTTCTACGATTTCTGTTTACTGGCTCTATTATCCGCGCTGCGCTCCGGAGAAATCCTCCGCTTGACCGATGCCGACATCCACAATCCAACCGGTTTTCTTCGTATCTCAGAAGCGCAAAAGAACCGTTCAGAATCGCGAATACCAATCACGTCGGCAATGGCGCCGATCATAGAGCGATATTCTACGAAGCCGGGGCGCTTGTTCCCTTACTCTTCCCCTTCTCAAGTCTCCAGGTTGTTCAAGCGTGTGCTTGATTCGGTAGGCCTGGAAAGTTACAGTTTCCACTCTCTGCGCCATAGTTATGGTGCTTCGATGGTGTCGAAAGGTGTGGACGTTACCGCTGTTAAAGAGCTGATGCGCCACAAAAGCATTGCGTCAACTATGGTATATGCTAAAGTATCCCCCGCTCATCTGATCGATTCTGGAGAGCGGATGAATTTCACTCCGGATCGTAGAAAAATCGTAGAAAAAATAGCCTCAGAAAACGGCAGAAACCTTACTGAAACCGATTTTGGAGCAAGAGAAGAAACCGAAATAAAAGAAGTAAAAACAGACAAATAGCTTCAAAGCCCGGATGGCGGAACTGGTAGACGCAAGGGACTTAAAATCCCTCGGCCTTTGGCTGTACGAGTTCGATTCTCGTTCCGGGTACCAAAAGAAATCAAGGGGTTAAGTCGAATTGGCTTAACCCCTTTTTTTGTTTTGCGAGCAATCTGTACAACTGCAGTACAACTTTTTTAGCGCAAAGGCTTCCTGATAATAACCTCTGCTGCCTGTCACGAGGAGAATCTGCCCACCCGCGTGTTTGTGCCAACTATTGCGGCATCCCGGTTCAAAGCTCACATTGGCAATGGGTAAGGCGCTGCCAAAAGGAGTAAGCATATTGAGCGACACCGTTCCGTTAAAATGTGGGCTCGCAAATTTTTCTCCGATGGGGAAAATCACACTCTTGCCCAAGTCATTTGTATTCATAACGCACTCTTTTTTTAATATTTTTTGGGAGATACAAAGCCCATTCGTTACGAGCGTGGAACCAAGAATCCACTCTCAAGAACAATCTTTGTCTGTTGCGTCATTCTTGATAGGTATATTGTTCATGGGGTTTCCTCGTTGCGCTTGATTGCTATTGCACCGCGAATTCGACAGTTTGCGGATTCTATCGAAGCCTTCAGCGACCGCTCATCTGTTCGACCGCCTCCGGATACCGAGCTCCCTGGACCGTGATTTTGGCAGCAACCGCGTCGATCTCTTGCAGATCCTCCACCGTGAGCACCAGGTCAACCGCTCCGATGTTCTCTTGTAAACGATGCATCTTGGTTGTTCCCGGAATCGGCACAATCCAGGGTTTTTGGGCTAACAGCCAGGCCAGCGCTATCTGTGCCGGCGTTGCCTGTTTCTTGGTGGCAATATTCATGAGCAGGTCCACCAGGGCCTGATTCGCCTTGAGTGCCTCCGGGGTGAAACGCGGCAGGATGGAACGAAAGTCGGTGCTGTCAAAGGTCGCGGTTGCCCCGATCTTTCCGGTGAGATAACCTTTGCCCAGCGGGCTGTAGGGGACGAGCCCGATGCCGAGTTCCTCCAAAGTTGGGAGCACCTCCGCTTCCGGTTTGCGCCACCACAGCGAGTATTCGTTTTGCAAAGCTGCCACCGGCTGCACAGCATGGGCTCGACGGATGGTCTGCACTCCAGCTTCGGAGAGGCCGAAATGTTTCACCTTGCCCTCCTGGATCAACTCCTTGACCGTACCGGCCACGTCCTCGATCGGCACGGCCGGATCAACCCGATGCTGGTACAACAGGTCGATGACATCGGTCCTGAGACGCTGCAAAAAAGCTTCGACCACCTCTTTGATATGCTCAGGTCGACTATTGAGCACCGGAGCACCCTTGGTTCCTTTGGGATCGACGGTGGTGTCAAAACCAAATTTAGTGGCGATCACCACCTGATCACGCACCGGCGCTAACGCTTCACCAATCAACTCTTCGTTGGTAAAAGGACCATACACCTCGGCCGTATCAAAAAAGGCGACACCACGTTCAACTGCTCCACGGATGAGGGTGATCATCTCCTGCTTGTCTTTGGGAGGACCATAAGAAAAGCTCATCCCCATGCAGCCAAGTCCGATGGTTGATACTTCCAAGCCAGTTTTGCCCAAAATACGTTTGTCCATTGTTCTACTCCTTCTTCTAAAAACGGCAGGTTCGGGAAATCTGCTCCAAAGAATACCCGTTTTTCGTTGGCTTAAAGATAGCGATGAATCGAGTGAAACAGATAGACCATTCCTCTTGAATTCTTGCCTGATTCTCTAGAGCAACCAATTTTTGTTGCTAGGTATGCAGGGCTTTGGCAGTATGGAAAGGAAAGAGGCGCTTCGAGTTAAAGCGTTGCAAAAGGGAGTGAAAAGTATGGAAACAAGTATTCAGAAGTTAGCAGACAGTATCGCCCGCTTGACGGAGAAGGGTGAACGACCCACTACGGAAATTCCTGGGCTATCATTGTACCAGCGACATGAAATTACCCCGCCGGTCAACATCATGTATGAACCCCGCATCTGTGTGGTCGCCCAAGGCGCCAAGCGGGTCATGCTGGGTGACGACACCTATGTGTACGACGCGCGTCATTATCTGATTTCCTCGGTCCACCTGCCCACCGTGGTCCAGATCATTGAGGCCAGCAAAGAAAAACCGTACCTGGGACTGGTCCTCAGGCTTGATCAGCGGGAATTATCGCAACTGATGGTGGACAGCCATTTGCCTGCGCCTCGGCCGCAACAGTCGAATCGCGGCATGGCCACCGGCGAGATGACCGAACCGCTGCTCACCGCCTTCCAGCGACTGCTCGACCTGCTGGACGAACCGCAGGACATTCCGATTCTGGCCCCCAATATCCAGCGGGAAATTTTTTATCGTCTGCTTGTCGGCGACCAGGGAGTGCGCCTTCGTCAAATCGCCTCGGCAGGGAGCCAAGGCCATCAAATAGCCAGGGCTATTGATTGGTTGAAAAGTAATTATACTGAACAGCTACGTGTCGATGACCTGGCACGGCAGGCGCATATGAGTGTATCGACTTTTCACCAGCATTTCCGCACGATGACCGCCATGAGCCCGCTGCAGTATCAAAAATGGCTCCGCCTGAACGAAGCACTTCGGCTGATGCTCTCCGAGCCGCTGGATGCCACGACCGCTGCCTTTCAGGTCGGTTATGAGAGCGCCTCACAATTCAGCCGAGAATACAGCCGCCTTTTCGGGGCACCACCTTTAAGGGATATCAACACTCTCCGGCAAACAGCCGTACTGATGGATGCATAAAACAGGGAAGGGAGTACCTGGCACCCCATCCCTGTTTTTCGGCTCTTTTGAGCCAAGCCGCAATATCACCTTCTGCTCTCCTTGCACATAATACGAGCCCACGGATGAGGGGTGCCCGACCCCCATTCACCCCGCAAAACGTATTCTCCAAGAGCATCGCGGAGGACCAAGCATGATGAAGAAACTGATCCAGCACATCTGCACCAGCCTGGCCGACAACCAAGACCTCGTGCTTATCACCATCGCCAGCCAGTCCGGCTCCACACCCCGCCTGGCCGGCGCCAAGATGATCATTCTCCGCGACGGCCGGATCAGCGGCACCATCGGTGGCGGGTTGGTCGAGGCCACGGCCATGGAGCAGGCGAACACCTGCTTCGCCGCTGGGCGTTCCCTGCGCCGATCCTTTGATCTCTCCAATGGCGATGCCGCCACCACCGACATGATCTGCGGCGGCCGGATGGAACTCTTCCTGGAGTATATTGCCGCTGAAGAGGCCAACCTGCGGGTGTTCCACGATCTGTTGGCGGCTGTGCAGTCCGGTCGGCGGGTCACCCTGGTCAGCCAGCTGGCGGAGGGCAGCGACCCAGCCCTTCGTTTTATGGTCGATCACCGGGGAGCGGTCAACCGCGACGATATTGCCGAATCCTTGCTGGCGGCGATCAAGCAGGTCCGCCCATCCACCTCGGCCTCGACCCTGATCGAGCATCAGGGCCAATCCTATCTGCTCTCCTATTTCGCGGTAGCCGGCACGGTCTACCTGCTCGGCGCCGGTCATGTTGCCGCCTGCACCGCCGAAGCAGCCTCCAGGGTCGGCTTTCGGGTAGTGGTGTTGGACGACCGATCCGAATTCGCCAACCGCGAGCGCTTCCCCCAGGCCGACGATATCAGGGTGCTGCCCTCCTTTGCCGGTTGCATGAATGGCTTCGAGATCGACGGCGATGCCTATCTGGTGATCGTCACCCGCGGGCACATGCATGATATGGAAGTGCTTGACCAGGCTTTGCAGACCGGCGCCGGCTACATCGGCATGATCGGCAGCCGCAAGAAGCGCAACGCCATCTATGCCAAACTGAGGGATCGAGGTATCAGTGATCAGCAGCTGGAGCAGGTGCGCTGCCCGATCGGCACGGCGATTGAAGCCGACACCCCCGAGGAGATTGCGGTGTCTATTGTCGGCGAACTGATCTACCAGCGAGCCACGGGTCGAAGGGCATGGCACCTGGCTTAGGCGCCCTTATCCTCGCCGCCGGCTGCTCGTCGCGGATGGGCGAGCTAAAGGCCTTGCTGCCCCTGGGCGGATGCACCGTGCTGGAACAATGCGTAGCCCTGTTCCGCGACTGCGGTATCGAGGATGTGGTGGTGGTCACCGGGCACCGGGCCGATGAAGTTGGAGCGGTGGCTAGGGCCGCCGGAGCACGGGTCGCCCATAATCCAAACTATGCTGATGGCATGTTTGGCTCGATCCGGGCTGGAGTAGACCATATGGCTGGGCAGGGCGTCGGTTTTTTCCTGCTGCCGGTGGATATTCCGCTGCTGCGGCGCGGTACCGTTAGCTTGCTGGCCCGGTCGTTTGCCGAGGCTCCGGCTCGGATTTGCTATCCGGTGTTCGCTGGCCTGCGCGGCCACCCGCCGCTGCTCCATGTTGACTGCATTCCCGCTATCCTCGAGGAACGAGCACCCGTGGGCGGCCTCCGCACCCTGCTGACCGAGATCGAGACCGAACAGCCTGCCCAGGTGCGGGAGGTGCAGGTAGCTGACGCCAATATCCACGTCGATCTCGATACGCCCGAGGAATACCTCGCTGGCTGTCTCCGCTTCGACCGGCATGACTGGCCCACCATGGCCGAATGCGAGGCGATCCTGGCGCACATCCACCCCATGCCGGCCAAGGGACTAGCCCATGGCTGGGCCGTGGCCGAGGTGGCGGTGATTCTGGGTGAGGCGATCAACCGCCACAGCGGCCAGGGATTGAATCTGGAACTGTGCCGGGTCTGCAGCTGGCTGCACGACCTGGCCAAGGGACATCCCCGCCATGAGGTTGAAGGGGCGCGCTGGCTGGAGACGCTGGGATTTGATCGGGCAGCTGCCATCATTGCTGCCCACAAGGATCTGGAGTGGACTCCGGCGATGATGATTGGCGAACGGGAACTGGTCCATCTGGCCGACAAACTGGTGCGGGGCAGCCGCCTGGTCCGGATTGAAGAGCGGTTTGAGGAAAAGCTCGCCGTGTATGGGGATGATCCGGAAGCGGTCCGCGCCATCCTCAGCCGTTACCTGCTGGCCCTGCAATTGGCCGCTGCGGTCGAGGTGGCAATGGGCCAGCCGCTGGCCATGCTGACCGAAATGGTCGGAGCCTCATGCAAGGCCTGATCTACCTGCTTCGCCATGCTGAGATTGACAAAGCCGTGCCGCGTCGTTTCCTCGGCCGGACCGATCTGCCGCTCAATGCCAGCGGTATTCGCCAGGCAACGGCCTTGGGCGAGCACTTGCACCAGATCCCCTTTGCCCGCATCATCGCCTCGCCCCTCAAGCGGGCGGTACACACCGCGGCGCTGGTCAGCGGCCGGCCGGTCGAAGCCATCGAGGTCATCGATGCCCTCTTCGAGATCGACCTCGGTGCCTGGGAAGGACGCACCGTGGCCGAGATCGAACACAGCTTTCCCGGCGCCTACGAACAGCGCGGCCAGGATCTTGAGCACTATCGGCCTCTAGACGGCGAGAGCTTCGGTGATCTGGCGGCCCGCGCCTGTCCGGCCCTGTTGGACCTGGCCGCCCATAGCTCTGAGCCTCTGCTGATCGTTGCCCATGCCGGCGTCAACCGGGTCTTGCTTTCCCGGCTACTGAACCGGCCCCTGCAGTGCCTGCTGGAGATCCCCCAGGACTACGGCGCGGTCAACATCCTGCGGACTGGAGCACTGGGCGTCGAAGTAGCGGCCATCAATGTGGATCACTATAACATCCAGTTCCTGTCACGGATTCTGGCTAATGCTTTTATGACCACCATCCGTACAAATACCCATTTTTACTAGCCAAAAACTTGCCCGCCTCGTTGTTCCGAATGTTTTTAACCCTAAAAGATAGCAGGAATAGCGCTTATCATTTTTTTTCAGATCGACTATCTTCTTTTCAATTATTCCGCCTCATTTCCAATGAGATACCCCTTTTCAGTGCTTAGCCGAATACGTTTTCCGTATTCTTGAATTCCAGGTAGCACGCGGCGCTGCCTTTCCCGGCCAGAAACGTTTAATCGCGGAGGCGAACGTCTTTCTTTGACTCGGGAAAGTTGCGCACGCACCCCTGCAAACGAATCGCCTGATTCGTTTTCCTTCCTTCACTTTCCCCGTTGAACCGATAGCTCTTTCTCTGTCTCTTCGAAGCCGCTTTCTCTCTGCGCATTCTCGGAAGGACTGATCCTATCGGTTTTTCAATACCTACCCCACCCCGCTCATCCATTGGGAGCTGTTACGTCATGCTCCCGGCGAAGCCATGTCGTCGTGCTCCCCAAACTTATAAGGAGGCAACACCATGGCACCATTGCAGGAACAGATTCGATCCATCAACGAACGCTTGCGCGTATTTGGAATCGAGGCGATTCAGGAAATCAAGATGACCGACAAGGGAGGTAACCAGATCGGTCAGATCAAGTACGGCTTCCGGCCCCAATACGTCTTTGACAGCGTCAACGAGGTGCTCGGTCCGGAAAACTGGCGGTACGAACTGACCAAAGATGAGATTTTCGAGTCCCAGGCGGTCGCCGAGGTGCGATTGTATGTGAAGATCGACGGTGACTGGCTGTGCAAGGGTTCGCACAAGGGACAAATGCAGATCGTCAAAGGCAATGTCGGCAATGCCCAGAAAGGGACTATCACCGATGCCATCCAGAAATGCAGTCACTGTTGTCCATCGGCAGCGATGCCTACAAGGGACTGTTGACTTTGTCCTCGACAAGGCCGGTATCGCTCCCACGGTAGGCGAACTAGCCGTTGTGTGGCATGAGAGGAGGGACTGATGGAAAAATTAGAAGGTTCAACGTGCCGGTACTGTTTGAATTCTCGGGAGATTTTTATATAGTGACGCCTTCACTCTCGGCAGCGGAACACTATGCGCAGCAACATTGTGAACTCACTCTAGGCAATGTCCATTCGACCTTGCCACCCGATCAGGTTGAATGGATTTTTTCCTGCCATCCAATCAAAGAGGTCGGAAAAGGGAGTCCGTGTGAAGAGCTAATAACTGACCAAGGATAATTCGAAGAAACAAATTCCAGCAACGCAAACGGCTGCCCCGACCATGACGGTTGGGCAGCCGTTTTTTTTTTGCTGACTTGATGGGTCAAGAAAGGCAAGAAACAAGGCCTTCGGCCAAGAAGGAAGAAGAAACCGGGTGATGGAAGAATCGAAGAAATAGAGGGCAAGACAAACAGGGGCCATCTATTTCTCTGAACGGTGAAATGGCCTAATTGCCGATCGATATCGCCTGGATCAGGCCGCTGGTTTTCAATGCTTCGTTTCATGCCCTTCGATGCTGAAGTTGATGACCGGTTTTGACGGCGTAGGGCTTTCCATAGTTGAGAAACTGATCCCATTCGGCTTTTCCCCTGTCGGGATTTTCGCAATGGTTTTTCTAATGGAAAGGTCGACCACGCTGACATCATTGCCATATATATTCGTTATGAAGGCATATGCACCTGATGGATCAATTACAACACCATGAGCTCCCTTTCCCGTTTCCACAGTATCGGTGACCGAAAAAGTTTGGACGTCTACAACCGACACCGTCGTACTTGGTTGCTGCTCAGTGCCCTGATTGGCAACAACGACGCGGGTATTGTCGGGAGTTACAGCAACTTGGACGGGGCCAATACCGACCTTCACCTTGTCAATGACAGCCAACTTTTCGACATCGACTTTCACTAAAGCATTTTCGCCATTAAGCGATGCATAAACAAACCTACCATCCGGAGAAAAGGCAACCTGAACCGGATTCTTACCGACCGAAATGTCGGTTATCTTGGTGTCGCTGGCAGTATCGATAACGCTCAAGGAGTCGCTCTTGACATTGGCCACGAAGACCCGTTTTCCATCAGGGCTCGGTCGCAACCCATGAGGATATTGGCCAACAGGGATTGTTCGCAAGGGGCTCATCCGGTCAACATCAATAACGCTGACCGTGTTATCCTCTCCATTGGTCACATACACCCGTTTTCCATCCGGAGTCACAATAATATGCGCCGGATGGTTTCCCGTCGGAACGGCCCCATGGACTTTATAGGTTGTCCCATCGATCATAATCGCCTTGGAACCATGTCCGCTCACTACCCAAACTGACTTTCCATCAGGAGAAACCTGCAAATTGTGTGGCCCGCCGATTCCAGAAAGCGTTGCGGTCACTTTGTTGGTGCCAGCGCTGATAACAGTAATGCTGTTTCCTCCCTCATTGGCAACCCAGATACTCCCTCTGATCATTCCGCCCGTTTTTACTGCTGCGAAAACGAAATTGATCCAGCCAGCAATCAGGATCAATGAAATACTATAGAATATTTTTTTCATTGCGTTCACATTGGATGGGAATCTTGAAGTTGAACTCAGCATATGCCGACAACGTTCACGGACCTGCAAAAAAAGTTCATTTTGTGCCAAAGATCTTGTCTCTGTGAAAGTTTTGCCCCATTTGGGAACTCTCCTTGATTCATGGATGATCCTCAAAGGCTGATAAGCTGGGAGGTGAACAGGCTGGCTCACCTCATTTGATCTCTGTTATTGTCAGCACACCGTTTTTATCAACCGCTTTAAAAAGAATCGTGTCCCCCACCTGAAGAGCATTCAACATGCTTTTTTCCTTCACCCTGAACACCATGGTCATTGGGGGCATGTTCAGATTGGCGATTCTTTCGTGTTTGAGGGTCAATTTCCCAGCCTCTTTATTGATCTTACGCACTTGCCCAGAAGTCAGACCCTCTGCATGGACCGTTTTATCGGTCTCCTGGTTATTCCCGGCACTGTGCGCCACTCCCTCAACAAACACACCACATAATCCAACAAGCAGAGCAAGAATCAGGAAAACATAAAGTTTCTTCATGCGTGGTCTCCTTTGCTAAAATAGATCCATTCAACCTGGTAGTGTATGGCAAATAGCCGTCTTAGGCGATCGCCCTCACCAATTACCACATCAATGATCCAGATGATTCCGCGGCTTGCGTATGCGCACCTCAACATTATCGACAGGTTTCGAGGTGCGCGGCATGGACTGCCTTCCTGCAGAGCGGGAGCGGGCAGGCTCCTCCATTTTCTGTTTATACCGGTAGGCTCTTGTCCCCTTGGGGTGTTTGAACCATCCGGGATTTGCATAATCGTTTGGCTTCTGGTCGGCCCGCACCTTGACGACACTGAACATTCCACCCATTTCGACAGAACCGAACGGTCCTTCCCCCGTCATCATTGGCACGGTGTTATCAGGAAGGGGCATCTCCATCTCTGTCATATCAGCCATGCCTCGCTCTCCCATCACCATGTAATCAGGGATGAGCTGGGCAATTTTCTTGCTCAGCCCTCGATGATCGACGCCGATCATTGTCGGTACGTCATGCCCCATGGCATTCATGGTGTGATGGCTTTTGTGACAGTGAAAGGCCCAGTCACCCTCTTCATCGGCGATAAATTCGATCTGCCGCATCTGACCGACGGCGATATCGGTGGTGACTTCAGGCCAGCGGGCCGACAATGGCACTGGTCCGCCATCGGTGCCGGTTACCTCAAATTCATGCCCATGAAGATGTATCGGATGGTTGGTCATGGTCAGGTTGCCAATCCGCACCCGGACCCTGTCATTGAGTCGAACGTTGAGCGAATCGATCCCTGGAAAAATGCGGCTGTTCCAACTCCAGAGGTTGAAATCGAGCATAGTCATGATCTTGGGGGTGTAGCTGCCCGGTTCGATATCATAGGCGTTGAGCAGGAATATAAAATCCCGATCAACCTCTTCAATGAGCGGATGTTTCTCCTTGGGGTGCGTTACCCACGATCCCATCATGCCCATGGCCATCTGCGTCATTTCATCGGCATGGGGATGGTACATGAAGGTTCCGGGGCGACGTGCGACAAATTCATACACAAAAGTCTGGCCGGGTTTGATTGCCGGTTGGGTCAGGCCGGAAACGCCATCCATTCCGTTGGGAAGACGCTGTCCATGCCAATGAATGGAGGTGTGTTCCGGTAGCCGATTGGTGACAAAGATCCGAACGCGGTCTCCTTCGACGACCTCGATGGTCGGGCCTGGACTTTGGCCGTTATATCCCCAGAGATGGGCCTTGAATCCTGGGGCCATCTCCCGCACCACCGGTTCAGCCACCAGATGAAATTCCTTGACGTCATTGTTCATGCGCCAGGGCAGGGTCCAACCATTCAGCGTCACTACCGGATTGTAGGGTCGACCGGTATCGGGAAACAGCGGTGGCATGGTGTCGGCCTGGGTCTGGACCACTGGTTCCGGCAGGGCGGCCAAGGCCACACGGTTGACCATCGCCACAGCCACTGCACCGCCGGCGAGGCCAGCTGCTTTCAAAAAGGCTCTTCTTGTTGTCATCGGTGTTCCTTCAACTCTCTGTCCCTTCCCGCTTTCAATGCGGCTGCTCGGCCCGTTGACTGGCTTTTCGCGTTTCTTTTGTGACTTGCACCATGGAAGGGGTGCCTATAATAGCCGCCTGCAAGGCAGCGTTGGTCAACCAAAAATTCTGCTGCGCATTGATCGCTGAACTCACCGTGTCGATCTGATCCCGCGTGTCGGCCAGCAACTCAAACACCCCTATCAGCATGCCGTTGTAGCGGAGCATATTTTCTTCGGAGATCACCCTGCGCAGCGGCAGCACCTCGTCGCGATAATGTTTGGCGACATCGTAGGCCGTGCGGTAGGCGGCATAGGTTTCCCGCAACTGCGAGCCGGCAGCGCGGACGGTCGCCTCCAACTGATTGGCGGCGGCCAGGGTCTGGGCGTCCATGGCATCACGCTGCATATCCCCCCAGTCGAAAACAGGCAGGCGGACGCCGATTTCATACCCCTTGCGATTGGTATGGGTGCCGGCGGCATCATCAAATACCGTATCGTAGCGCAGGCCGAGTTCAATATCGGTCAGGCTGGTGATACGGGTCAAGCCTTGTGCTTTGGCGGCGGCATGGTAGTTGGCCTGTGCCAGTTGAATGTCGAGCCGTCCGGTTTGGGCATCAGTACTTACTTCCTCAGGACTTCTCGGGGCTTCGGGTAAATCCGGCAACCGGTCCGGCAACGTGAGCTTTTTTTCTTGGTCATCGGAGAGCCCCAGCAAGCGGACCAACTCTTCGCGAGTTGAAATGGCGGTTTGTTGCGCTACAGCCCATTGGGTCGCCGCATCGGCATAGAATGCCTGTTGGCGGGCCCGTTGCAGTCTGTTGAAGTTGCCGATCTTCTGCATGCGGCGAGCGATCTCGGCACTGATCTCGCCGACCTCATTCACCTGTTTGGCATAGTTAAGGTTTTGCTGCCCAGCAACCGCGTTAACCCATGCCTGTCGCACCCGGGTAATTTGATCCACCACTTCGATGGTGAGGCGAACCTGAGACTGCTCGATACGGCGTTGAGCCGCAGTATAACGCATCGGCAAGGTCAATATGTCGAGCAGACCAAACGCTATCAAACGCTCAAACTCTACTTCGTCGGCCAGGCTCGTCCGCTCAAAAATGAAAATCGGATTGGCAATGCGCCCGGTTTGTGCCGCATGAGCAGCATCCGACCAATTCTGCGCCATCAGGGCTTGCAGAGCCGGACTATTGATAAGGGCAAGATGAACCGCGCCCTTTTGGCTCAAGGGTTGGGCAAGCAGTTCTTCCGCTGTCTTTGCCATGGCAGCACGTTGCTCGTCCGTTTGGGCCAGGGACAGATTTCCCTCAGTGAAGGCGGCCGCCACTTGATTGGTCTTGGCAAGGGAATCCCCAAAATTAACCCTGGCGCAGCCGGATAAAAAAACCGTTAAAAGCAGACAGGCAGGAAAGATCTTGTGTGCAAACAGGCGGCCGGGATTCATGGAGTGCCCCCGTGACCCGTGTGTTTGGACGAGTTGTCAGGAAGGGGGGAGGTCAAGGGCTGCTTCGGGATAACCGATTGCTGTTCCGGGGGATCCGGTTGCGATGCCTCTTCCGCGTAGAAACGCCACCCGCCAATTTGGCCGACGGTAACGTTGGCTTCCGGCCAGGAGGAGACCGCCTCCTCCTGATATCTTTGGTATTGGTCAAATACTGATGAATACGAGAAATCAGGAGGGGTAAATCCAGCTGATTGCTGAGTGGCGCTCACTGACTCCTGAAGGGGTTGCGCCTGGATGATCGACAGGGGAAATGGATTTGCCGCAAGCAGGAACACAAAGAAAGCAAGGAAAACTCTGAACCGCCTCGCAACACTATTGGGTTTCATGGCATCCTTGGATGGTGAAAATTGATTTTCTGTTCCCCATATCCGCAATGAGTCCTGTTCAGGCGATGTTGCCTTTTCTTTTTTTCCAATTCGGCAGAAAGGCGGGCACATCCTTCGCGTAATCGTCATACGCACTGCCAAATTCCTGGCGAACCAGTTTTTCCTCCTGTCTGGCCAGTCTGATATAAACAACCAGCAGTACCGGAAACATCAGCATGGTCAATAAGGTCGGCCACATGAGCAAGAAGCCGAGCATGACGAGAATAAAACCATCATACTGCGGATGACGCACCAACCTATACGGGCCGGTGGTGGCCAGCTTCCCTTCTTTCTGTGCGGCATGTAAGACCAGCCAGGCGCGATACGTGAGATAAAAGCCTGCGAATATCATGGCATTGCTCAGCAGGTGAATGGGGTTGGTATGTGGATCTCCTTTCATGCCGAACAGGGTGTGCCAAAGGTGCCCACTGCCATGGGCAAAAAGATCGGATTGCGGAAACTGGGATTGCAGCCAGCCGGAGAGAAAGTAGATGGTCAGGGGAAATCCGTACATCTCGGCAAAAAGCGCGATAATAAAGGCGGAAAAAGCACCCAGCGAGCGCCAGTCGAGCTTGGTTTTCGGTTTGATGAAACTGAAGGCGAAGAAGATAAAGATGGCCGAGTTGATGATGACCAGGGACCATAATCCGTATGCAGGGGCTGTCTCGTTCATAGTTCATTCCTCCTTTGCCGGTGGAATTTCATGCCGATGCCCATGATCGTCTTTATGGTGGCCGGAGTGACCATGGTGCATGAAAATATGCATCAACGGGCACAACAGCAAAACCAGGTACGGCAGAGCGGCCAGGAGGTGCGCCTGATGCTCTGTCCAAAGAAAATAGCCGCATGCCGCAATAAATGCCAGAAAAGCCAAGTGCGGCCCTGAAAGAAGCCTCAGGACATTTGATAAAAAATCCTTGCTCGCCATGGTCTAGTCTCTCAATAAAGGTTGAACCCGACAACCCCGTTCGCCCTCGAAAATGTTAAGGTTCCCAATTCCTTAACGGCGAATGACTTGTTCACTGTTTCCGGAGAATTGTGCAACCGGCATAAAAATCGCCCCTGGCAGAACATTGACATCGTCCTTTTGACCAGGGGCGATATCATTGGCGAGAGATGGCGATTACTTCGTTTTCATTTCCTGTTGCATCATCATGCCCTGCATCATCTCCTGCATCATCATCATCTTTTTCTCCATCATCCCCATGCGCTCATCCATAGGCATGCCTTTTTCTCCCATCATCTCCTTCCCGCCCATCATGCCTTTTCCGCCCATCATGCCCTGACCTTCCATCATTTTCATGCACTCCTTCATCATCTGCATCTGGTCTTGCATAAGTGCCTTTCGCGCCGCGGGGTCATTTTCCATCTCGATCTTTTTTCGCATCTCCTCCATCTTTTTTGTCTGGGTGTCCATTTGGCCCATTTGCATCTGGTCAGTGTTCATCTGGGTCGTAGCTGGCGCATCCTTCTTTTCAGGGTGATGCTCATCCACAGCCAAAGCAGATCCGGCAAAGAACAGCATCGACATCAGAGACGCGGTCACAATCATTTTTTTCATTTTCGTTCTCCTTGTGCACTGATTGTTAAAAGTAGGGGATTATCCCCCTTGCCCAATGGTTTTCACATCAGCTGATTTTTGCTCGCCGCAACCGCAAGGCATTGCCGACGACAGAAACCGAAGAGAGGCTCATGGCCCCTGCAGCGATCATGGGCGACAACAGGATGCCGAGGATAGGGTACAGCACCCCGGCTGCCACCGGTACACCCAGTGCGTTGTAGACAAAGGCGAAAAAGAGGTTTTGCTTGATGTTTGCCATGGTGGCGCGAGAGAGTTTCCTCGCCCGGACGATACCGGTCAGGTCGCCCTTGACCAAGGTGACGCCGGCCGATTCCATGGCGACGTCGGTACCGGTGCCCATGGCGATGCCGACCTGGGCCTGGGCCAAGGCAGGAGCGTCGTTGATACCGTCACCGGCCATGGCAACGATGCAACCTTCATCTTGAAATTTTTGTATGACAGCCGCCTTTTCATCAGGCAGGACTTCGGCCACCACCTGATCAATCCCCAGCTTGGCTGCCACCGCTTCGGCGGTTACCCGATTGTCGCCGGTCAGCATCACCACCCGCAGCCCTTCATCGTGTAATACCTGAATGGCCAGCGGCGTGGTTTCCTTGATAGGGTCGGATACCGCCAGTAAACCGGCGAGCTTGCCATCAACGCTGACGAACATAACCGTCTGCCCCTCCTTGCGCATGACTTCGGCCCGTTGTGCAAGTTCCTCGGTGGCCACGCCGAAATCCTGCATCAGTTTCAGGTTGCCGAGCGCCACGTTGCTCCCCCCGACCATGCCGGAAACACCCTTGCCGGTATGGGACGCAAAATCTGTGACTTCAGCGAGTGTGACGCCTCGTTCTTTGCTGCCCTCCACGATGGCCGTTGCCAATGGATGTTCACTCACCTTTTCAAGGCTGGCTGCAAGCTGCAGCAGTTTTTCCTCGCTTACCTGGGCCGCTACTGCCAGATCGGTCAGTTTCGGCTTGCCAAGGGTCAGGGTGCCGGTTTTGTCCACCACCAAGGTGTCAATCTTGCGCAAGGTTTCGATGGCTTCCGCATTTTTGAACAACACCCCCATGGTCGCTCCCTTTCCGGTAGCCACCATGATGGACATGGGGGTAGCCAAGCCCAAAGCGCAGGGGCAGGCGATGATCAGTACCGAAACCGCAGCGATGACAGCATGGGCCAAGGGAGGATCAGGACCGAAGTAATACCAGATGCCAAAGGCTATGAGGGCAATGGCTATGACAATGGGCACGAAATATCCGGCAACGAGATCAACCAGCTTCTGGATCGGTGCCCGGGAACGCTGGGCCATGGCGACCATCTGGACGATCTGGGCAAGCAGGGTGTCGCGCCCCACTTTTACGGCCCGCATACTAATCGTGCCGGTGGTGTTGACCGTGGCGCCAATCACTTTGTCGCCCTGCTGTTTTTGAACAGGAAGAGGTTCACCCGAGATCATTGATTCATCGACGGAACTTACGCCGTCGATAACTAAGCCGTCTACTGGCACCTTTTCCCCCGGTCGAATTCGAAGCACATCACCTACCTGGACGCGTTCGAGGGGAATATCAACCTCGCTACCATCCTCATTAATCTTCCGCGCTGTCTTTGGAGCCAGCCCCAGGAGTGCCTTAATAGCGGCACCGGTCTGATTACGAGCCTTCAGTTCCATAACCTGACCCAGCAGAATCAGGGTGACAATCACGGCCGCAGCCTCGAAATACAAGCCAACCGTGCCATCATGTCCGCGCATGGTGTCAGGGAAGATACTCGGGAAAAGAACAGCAATGATGCTGTAGAAATAGGCGACCGAGACACCCAGTCCTATCAGGGTAAACATGTTGAGGCTTTTATTGATCACGGATTGCACCGCCCGGACATAAAAAATCCAGCCGGCCCACAGGACCACTGGTGTAGCCAGGAGCAATTCCAGCCAGCCAAGGAATTTGGTAGAAGCCATGGTGTCGATGACATGGCCACCGGGCAGCATATTCCGCATGGCGATAATCACTAATGGAATGGTGAGCACTGCGGCAGAGATGAACCGCTTGCGCATAAAATCGTATTCGGGATTCGCCTCCCCCTCATGCACATTGATGACATGCGGCTCAAGGGCCATGCCACATTTCGGACAGGAACCTGGACCATCCTGGATGACTTCCGGATGCATAGGGCAGGTGTATGTGTTACCGGTAATCGGTTCGTGCCTGTCAGATTGAACTGAAAGCTTCGGCATGGCCGTGGAAGATTTTCCGGCACTTTTTTTGAACGTTTCTAGGCAATGCTGACTGCAGAAAAAAAGCTTTTTCCCCTCAAAGTCATAGGGCAAAAAGGCATTCGGGTCTTCAGTGCTCATGCCGCAGACAGGATCGGTAAAAATATCCTGCTGGGAGTGATGGTGGAATTGCTTTTGGAGCTGGTGCTTCGTGCCTGTCATCTGCTGCACCTCCCCTTGAAGAAAATTTATGTTGCCGGTGCGTTGAGCAAAGACAATAATTAGGGTGAAGTTCAAGTAAAACAGTTGGTTGCACTTGCTGTGTTGGTAATCAACCCTTGGAAAGGGGTATCTTTTTTATCTGCGTGTAAAAGAAGTCTTGCTACCGGTCTCCTCTCCAATGTTGCCAAGATGGAAGAATGGATAATTTAGAATGGATAATTTAAATACTTTTGTCGCTTTGGTTTATGGCTCTATCACTGAATAGAGCCATTCATGGTCTCCCTGGTAACGGAATCGTAGTTTAAATATAATTCTTGTCGTACTCCTTGACCATAAGGCAGGGATAATTAATCAGCGAGGTGATTGAACTATCTTCTCAGTTGAGGGTGAATAATAGAAATCCTGAATTCGTGTCGCCCTCGGCCAGACCTGCTCTTTTAGGGCTGTCCGGGCCGAATGTCAGCCCGCAAAGGAACTAGAAAGTTTCTCTGTAAACGCCTGATGCTGCCTCAAGTACAGCTGTGGGGTAGTGAGCGATCAGGAAAAGACAGGAGCTTTGGGGACAGACCACGTTTTATAGTTTCAGTTTTTTGTGAAAAGTCCTTCTTTTCCAGGTGTTACTCCTTGACGTGGTCAAAAAAAGAAGACATTTTATTAAGCTGCTTTTTTCCAAAGCTGCTGTTTCTCAAATTCCCTGGGGTTCATATACCCCAGAGAGGAATGACGGTGTCTGCTGTTGTAAAACATCTCGATGTAATCGACGATATCCTGCCGGGTAGCAGATCGGCTGAGATACCTCATTCCAAAAACCAGCTCAATTTTGAGGCTGCCGAAAAAACTCTCGGCCACAGCATTGTCCCAGCAATCGCCTTTTCTGCTCATACTGGACAGTACCCCATGGTTCTTGAGCAGTTTCTGGAAATCATGACTGCAATACTGACTGCCCCTGTCAGAGTGAAAGATGAGACCTCGTGAGGGTTTGCGTCGCCAGATTGCCATAGTCAACGCATCCATGACCAGATGCCTGGAGATGCAGTTGTTCATCGGCCATCCCACGATACGACGGGAGTAGAGATCAATCACAACCGCCAAATACAGGCACCCCTCGGACGTCCAAATAGAGGTAATGTCGCCAACCCATACGCAATTCGGGGTGGTCACGGAAAATCTGTGATTTAAAAGATTGGGGGGCAACGGGCAACCGATGGTTGCTGTCGATTGTCGCCTTGAACCTTTTCCGTTGTTTGGCCGCAACGCCAGCCAATTTCATCAACGTTCCGGCCTTATGCTTGCCGCAACGATACCCAAGGGCGTTCAGTTCCTGGGCCTGCGGCTACCGTAAGTCGCTTTCGATTCCCGGTGAAGGCCTCGGACCCTGGGGATCAGTTGTGCCCGCTCTTGCTCCCTGGCTGACGGGCCGCGTCTCTTCCAGCGGTAGTAACCGCCTCAGCTCACCTGCATGACTTTGCACAGCAAATTCAATGGATACGCCTTCTTCTCGTTATCGATAAAAGAAAATCTCAAACCGATTCTTTCGCGAAGAAGGCTGTGGCCTTTTTTAGAATCTCTCGCTCCATCCGCAGTCGTTCATTCTCTCGCCGCAACTGCTTGAGTTCTGCTTGCAGTTGCGCCATGCTGGCAGGAACTGGGTTTGAATCCGGCAACGTGTCCTTGATCCATCGACGAAGTTGCGTGGTATGGCTGCCTAAATTCCTGGCTGCCTCTGAAATCTTGTACCCCTGATCCGTGACCAGTTTGACAGACCCTTCCTTAAATTCGTCCGTGAATTTTCTGCGTACTGTTTTCTCCATGTGAACACCTCCTGAGAGCATCCTAAACGCTCTTAACTTTGTGTCCACTTTATCTGTACCAGGTCACCCTAAGGATGCCCAGTATATCGAATCAACACCAGAAGCCACGAAAAGCAGGCCATGACGCAACAAAAAGGATCAAGAAACCACTTCTGCAGTTTAATTGTCCTCATACCGTTCTCTTCGGTTCTATTGTTGAGGGACCCAGATACGACATGAAGACATCCCCTAACCCTCAGAGATTGGTACGGTTCACAAATTGCACGCAGTTCTTTGCCGAAATATCAAATAGACCTGAAGGTTCTCCCCTATTAGTGCCACCAAATCATTCTTTTTGGAGGATTGCCGAAGGATTCAAAATCATCCCCCGATTCTCGCAACACACTGTCGAGATCTTGGATTGAAAAATCATATCCGTCCGCCTTTGCAAGGGTTACAAACTCTTCCTTTGTTTTTAATTCGTTATACTTGTTTCGTAATTTTTCGTCAGCGCCACCGGCAATCAAGAGTTCTTCCACGCTTTTTTTGGACATATTGCCCTCCGTTTGTGCATGGTACCATGCAAATGTTATTTTAATAGTTTGTAAGGATATGGTTTTTCAGGAGCAGTAACTACCCATTAGCAAAGCAACAAACAGGCCAGCTTGCTGAATTCAAAAAAATAACAAAAAATCTGCATGTTAATTTTCACTTAAAATTAACGGCTTTCATTATCATGGAATATGTTGACAGAAATGGCAATTAACAATCACAACTCATACAATTTTGTAGAATATTTTTCACAACTGAACAAGTGGCTCCCGCATTGATTCAGATATTCAACCGACAGCTCGGCCAAAATTAAGATTCATCCGGCAAACGCGTACCTGGAGTTGTGGAGGTTATAGAGTCTGAGCTTGAAGCGTTCCATGTCTCGGAAGCCGTAGGCCTGTCGCTTCATGGTCTTGATTTTGTTGTTGAGGCCTCCCAGGGGACCGTTGGTGATATTGTGGGGGTAATAATAGCCGAGCAATCCCTGCCTGCTGGTGAGTATCGTTGAACCGGCCGCGCAGAACTGTTTGATGCCCGAGGTCAGGGCATCGAAACACCACAGTTGAGGAGAAAAGGTTTGGCGCGGTTTGCCGTGCCCTGGTTCCAGGACAAGCGGAACTGCTCCTTCATGGCGTGCATGGTAAACAAGGGCTGGTTGGCGGTCAACAGGTCATCGAGACGCCTCTTTTTGTCGTCGGCAACGGTAGTGTGTTTGCTCCGTAACGCCAATATGGCGAGATGCAGCCTGTACTGTGTGCCCAGTACTCAGCAAGACTCTACTTCACGTAACTTGGAAATGATTTGTTCCGGCTGATAACCTCGTTTTACCATAAAAATGCCTCCTCATTTTTTTCCGCAAATCTAACATAATTTGTGGATCTATTCTTGGAGGGGGCAGGTCAGATCGGGGCGACAACGGGAGGGAGACGACGCACAAGGGCTTCGTCGTCAAGATCGGAAGGCAAAGGATCCGGCAGCGGTTGCCCGGCTGATCGTGGCGTCCACGGTGCCTTCGCAGGCACCGTAGGTTCTGGCTGTATCGAGCCAGGCCTGACCGCACAGCCAGACAAGACGCAAAATCTCTCGTATTTTCCGCATGGCAACTCGCTCTCTTGGCATCTTGCCCTCCTTCAATGAAATAGAAAAAGGCAAGATACCTCGTGGACGTTACCCCGCGACTACACTCTCATTTTGTACTGGTGGTTTTCCCATCGGAATGGTGGTCGTTTTTCCCGCAGGAATGCTGGCTGTTTTCGACCGGAATACGCACCCGGACCGTTCCTCAAAAAGAACTTCGCCTCTTCGCATTAATTCATCTACAAGCAATGGTTTAACCGTCACATCTGTACAAGGCCTTATTTTCTGTGTCATGAGTTCTTGCCACCTGCTCTATCCGCCCTGTTGCAACAATTATGTTGCATTTGATACTCTTTTGTAGATTAAAGCTACCAAATTGGTCGGAACTGATAGCACCTCCTGTGCCAAATAGCGACATCTTGCTGTAATCAAATGAAATTACAAAACTAAAATACAGGCGCCATCCTGGCACAACGTTTGCCAAATACCTTGGAAGGGAATCTACCACTTTTCGAGCCTGTCAGTCGACCTGCAGGGAGACGAGCCTCATGAAAGAAACGTGGGAAAAAATTTTTGAGTATGCCTCCATGCCTGTGCACGGCACTCTTTCGAGGAAACTACGCAATGGAGTGTCCTTGCAGATCAATGAAGGCAAATGTTTTGCAGGTGCTGTGCTCTTCCTGGGCCAAGGCTTTGTCGGTATCACCGAGGAAGAGGACGGCAAAATGGTCAACAGCTATTTCGATTGGCAAGGTATCCAATCTATCAGAAAGTACAGCCCAAAAGAGGGCGCAACGAAATAATCAGATTGCAGTATGTCGATTTGGCGGGACGGTCGTCTTCACCGACTACGTACTTGACGGTTCCCTTATCCTGAACCCGATTCTGAACTAGGAAAAATATCAAATGAAGGTGTGGTTATGGAATTGCCGTATAGGCCGCTTGGCTTGGTCAAAGAAATGCTGGAAACAATCGGCATGGAGATCACATATTCTTACGAAGATCTAGTATTTATCCAACACAACCAATTCCTTCTCCAGTTTGGGAAGAGCGGAGAACTCCTCCTTTTTTATACCAATATCGAGACGGGCGCAGAAGTGGCTGCGGAATTTTTTAAAGCTGTCCAGGCTGTTGCTGTGACCGCAGGCTTTACCCTGCTTCATTGTGGTCGCTATAGATTGACCCCCGCCGATGGAGAGAATCTATCCCTGGAATTTCTTGACGAGCACACCCAAAAGAAAAAATGAGCACTGTGAGCAATTCCATGGAACTTATGGCCTGTCCACGATGTGGCTCTGAATGGTTTGTCTCCTCACGCAGGGGTAACGGTCAGGCCTTTCAAATGGATGGTCAGTTGCAGCCGGTATTTATCAAATTAATTCACCGATCAGAGGGTTGTGCGACGATCGATCTGCAACAAATATTTTGCGGCGCCTGTACCTGGCAAGGCATCCCAGCCGATCTTGTCGAATCGATGATGTAACATCGCTCCCGGTGGAGAGCAAAATAGTCCACCGTATGATTAGTCTGCACATAAATTACCGAATATTTCGGTGTGTTTGAATTGTTTCAACTATTATTCAACCCTTAGAATGGAGATTGTTAATGAAAAAGATAGAAGCAATAATACAACCTTTCAAACTTGAACCTGTGAGAGAGGCTTTAGATGCACTTGGTATTCATGGGATGACAGTTTCCGAGGTCAAGGGATATGGAAGACAAAAGGGCCATGTTGAAATGTATCGTGGAAATGAATACGCAATATCATTTAAACCAAAAATTAAGATAGAAACCGTAGTTAGTGATGACATCGCAGTAAAGGTTGTTTCAACGATAACAGAAAAAGCAAAAACTGGAAAGATTGGTGATGGTAAGATATTTATTTCAACAATTGATGATACCGTTAGGATCAGGACTGGGGAGAGCGGAGAATCAGCTATATAAAATAAACAAAACTGATATATTATCAAGTATCATTTTAAAATTTCAGATTAGTCAGTAACCACCGGCAAAGCCGGTGGCTTGAAAGATTGTGAACCGCTCAAAGCGGTATCTTCAACAGATTCTCTGACCACCATTCGGTGGTCGACTATCTGAATAGTTGCAGTTGCTCGAC